>JAEEGL011044857.1_pt1 | contig 33350 bp, 20 predicted proteins | sample 9134231 | NCBI WGS metagenome assembly JAEEGL01 (sample SAMN16246548, study PRJNA631951) | gut metagenome | biome: gut microbiome; feature: rumen; material: fiber-attached | host: Bos | place: Iran: Karaj | collected 2018-10 | reverse complement strand
CGCATCACCGTTTCCGCCGGAAGAAACCACGTTGCCATAATCGTCCGTCGCCACCGAGTCGTCAAAGACGTTAACCGTGACCGTATAGGTCTTCCTTGCCTTTGTAAAGTTAAAGTCCTGCATGGCCTCCTCGTAGCTGATTCGGTAATCCGTGATGTCAAAGCTGTTCTCCATGATGTTTTCCACGCTTAAGGACTCGAAGTCCATCTCCAGCTCCTGGTCCTGCTGTACCAGCATTCTCTTATCAAAATCCAGGATCTTAATAGTGCTCGACTTACCCGTGAACTGCCTTGTGACGTTCACGCGGGTATGCATCCCGTTCAGGTTCTTGTCATAGCCGCTCTGCCAGACAACCTTCCGTTTGCCGAGGGACGTCACCGCATAAATCTGAAAATTCTTGCACTGATAATCATCGTCCTGCTGCCCTTCCGCAGTCTCCTTCATGCGGATCCGGACACCCGTAAAATAATCCACGTCCTTCAGCGTCATCAGCGCCGTCAGGGTATTCCCGGAATTCACGCCCCATTTATAGACAAAATTATCCGTATCTCCGGGCCAGGTACCATAATATTCCTCGGTCGCGCTTCTGAGCAGAACCTCACCCGTGCTGGCCTCATTTCCCTTGGCATTGACATAGTTCAATCTCATATATAGGTCGGACTTTGTTGCCGCAGCGGCAATATCGTCCGTCGTGATCTGGATCATATAATACTCATTATTGTCAGGCACCGACAGATGATCCTGTCCATCCCTGAATTCATAGTTCCGAAGCTTCATGTCTACCAGGCCGTTCCCCGCCCGGAAGAGATCGCCCTTCGAATCTCCCGATACGCGGTACAGAATCGGATCTCCCGTAAAATCATAGGAGAGCTGCGCCCCGTCCACCGTAACCGACATGGAGGACTTGTTCATGTCATAGACCGCCATACAGGTCAGGCGGACGTCATCAGATTTGCCCTGGTTAATCCTCCTGACCTGCGTGCCATTACTCCCGCTGTATTCAAGCTTCGCCTCCTTCATCGCGTCAAAGGAACCGATGGATGCCTCCACCTTAGTGATCTGCATACAATCCGGAAGCTTTCCGGCAAAGGCGATGGTCTCACCCTGCTGCCCGATGCCCCAGACCTTCTTTTCCGAGGCCGAGCTGACCCCATTATTCCAGGACCAGACAACCGTATTCATGATCACGGGAATCCTGACAAAGCGATATTTTCCAAAAGCGTCCAGATACGTCACGGTGAGTGTCATGGTCTCAGCCACACCCTTTGCGTCGTTCAACTGATACGTGCCGTCACTATACTGTGCCATCAGACAGTCAAACCCGCCGCCAACGACATCCGCAAAATCCATGCGAATGCCATAGGCATGTTCTGATGCAAAGGGATGATGCGCATAGGAAATGCCTGAGAAATTCGTCCTAAGGACCGCCTTTTGATCCGTGCGCATGTAATTTGCAACGCCGCCCGCAGGTCTCCAGTTGTTCGGCTGATTTGTCAGTTCGGCGATCAAGTCGCCGTCGAAATCCAGATACCAGGTATCAGAGATTTGCATTGCCATCTTGAGGCCCGCCGTTCTGTTCACCTTATAAAGCTGCATACGCGTACAGGTCCAGTCCCGGTCGCTTCCAAGGAAGCCCTCCAGTCTCTGGACAGACTTGATCGGAACCTCCGTGGTAAAGAAATACTGATCCACGGAATTGGTCTGCAAGCCCTTGGCGGTAGTCTCCCACGGCGGCTTCACTTCGGAAATAAAATTCCAGCCCTTTAACCAGTCCGTACTTCCCTTGTCATCGCCATAGGTCTTCAATTGCTTATAGCTGTTTTCCAGAGAATCCTCATTCGGAAAGATGAACTGCTTATGCTTCTTATTATCCGTTCCCGTATACCGGATCTCGAGGAATTCCACCGCTGATCCTGCGTTGACACCCGTTGCCACCTCAAGAAGATAACCATTGGTCGTGGCCGTTCCCTGCTCCGCAGCCTCCGCCCGCATGGAAGGAAGCGTTAAGGAGGTGAGCACCATAACCAGGGCGAGCACCACCGCGCATGCACGCCTTGTAAACACCCTGTACCTTGCCGCGCACTTCGCCGCTCCCCTTTTTGCACGCTCTAAGCCCACCACGTCCGCAAACCTGTCCGTGATCTTCTTCGAGATTTTCTTTGTGATATTTTCCGTGATCATTCCTGCATTCCCATTCGTCATCTCTTCACTCACTTCCATCCTATCACTGCTCACTCTCACACCCGCTCACCAAACCCGCACCGCCCCGAGCCTCCTAACCGCTCAGATAAAATTCAACAACCCTGCGAACCCCGTAATTTCAAAGACCTCCATGATGTTGTCGTTCACGTTGCACAGCGACAACACCCCGCCCTTCCTGTTCATCTTGATGTGCGTCTTTTTCAAAATGCGAAGCCCCGCGCTGGACAGATAGCTCAGCTCCGCCATATTCAGAATCAGATGATCGAAACGGTCGGATGCCTCTTCGAAGTACTTTTCCGCATCAATCGAGGTCTGCGAATCCAGCTTTCCGAAAAGTAAAAGCTCGCCCTCATCCCCCCGATTCACCAATTTCATGTCCAGTTTTGCTGCCATGGTTCTACTCCTTTATCCCTTTGCCCGCTTCTTCTTACGCAGCATGGAAACAATCTTCCCCAGATCCTCCAGGGTTACGTCTGCCACGCCTCCCTCGGGCGCATAATCATCGAGCTCCACGTCGCCCTCAGGCAGAGACTTCTTCGAGTCAGCGATGGTCTTAGCCTCGGACCGCAGCAGGCTCATAATGTCAAAGCCATCCCCGTTATCGTCGTCTTCATCGGAAACACCCGCCTCTGTCTCAAAGAAGCCGTCAAAGTCAAAGTCATCCTCCTCGGCTTCCCCGTCCTCAGATGCTTCGTCCTCTTCTTCATCCAAAAGCTCCTCCGGCTCTTCCTCGTCCTCAGGCGCCTCCAGCTCCTTCAGCTCTTCCTCCGTGAGATCTTCCTCCGTGTCGAACTCTAAAATCCCGTCCAGCAGGCTGTCCTCTTCGAGATCCAACTCTTCCTCGTCTTCCTCAGTCTCATCCGACAGCCCTAATTCAAACAGGTCATCCTCGTCGCTCTCAGATTGTCCCTGAGCGGAGCTGCCAAAGGTCACTCCCTCCGCACGGATTTCCTGCATTACCTGCTCCATCACCTGGCTGCGGATGTCAGCCACCATCGCACTGTAATCCACCGGAGGCTGCGCCGCGGGCCCTGCGACGGGCTGCTGCAGCTGCGGTGCGGGTGCGACGGGCTGTCTGAATGCCTGCACAAAATCTGCCAGCACGTCCTTCAGCTCTCCGATGACCTGCGTCGTATCATTTGCCTTTTCGCCTGCCGTACGTATTGTCGGTGTCTCGTATGCCTCACGAGTCCTGTGGATCTCCCCGGCTTCGTATGCCTCATCCGCCTCCTTCTGACTTCTCCGGTCTCCGTCCTTTGGCGTCCTCTGAGCCATGCGGCTGGCGATCAGCGCATCCATGTCCTCATCCGACATGCCAAGGTCATCATCCTCCAGCTCCTCAAAGGAAACCTTCTTGGACGAAGGCATCGACTTCTGAACGGATCTGGCGGTTTCATAAGCATTGCCCTGCTCTTCCGTCAGTTCTTCAAAGCGGACCCAGTTCTTCTGCTCCTGGTCCGCGTTCTGGAACGCAATGACCTGAGCCTTCCTGTTTTCCTTACTGTTTGCGTCATGTGCCTTACGGCTTGCGCCAATAAAGCTCTCCCATGCCGCCGCGCCGTCCGTGCCCGTAAAGTACCTGCTGTGGAACTCCCTTTCCTGGAACATGTCGACCATGTTCTTCGGAACCTCCACCCTGAAGGTGGAACGGCTCGTTGCGCTCATAACGGTAAAGGCCTGCCCTCTGGGCGCCTGAATGATCTGCTCCTGCTCGACCTCACTGATGCCGCCTGCCTTTTCATACAGCGTGCACAGATCGTGCATGTCATTGGGCGCCAGTGCAAAAATAAAGCTGTACTGACAGGCATTGATGATTGCCGTTGACTTTCTCGCAATCTCCTCACTTCCGACAAAGTCCTTGATGTTCTGCGTAATGACGATCTGCATACCGTTATACTTACGGATACGCTTTGCCAGCTGAAACATGAAGTCCAGCGCAATGGGGAACTTCGAGTCAATGAAGACGTGCGCCTCATCAATGACCACCACGACCTTACGCTTCAGGCCGTATTTGCTGTTATAATCCCTGTTTTTAATAATCTCGTTATCTATGTATTTCAGCACCAGCAGCATCTGCGCATTGGCGATGGTGGTGTTCCGGTTGGAAAGCATTGCCTGGAAGTTAAACACCGTAAAGTTTTCATCCGTCGTGACCGTAGAGGGCCCGTTCCAGATGTTGGCGTTTCTTCCCCCCGTGGAAAACTTCGCGACGTAATTGATCAGCGTGCGGAGCATGGAACGAATGTACTCGTTTTCCGTCCGCTCAAATTCCTCCAGAACGGCGTCATACAAATCGTCAAAGATCGGATAATCCTCGGGACGGAGCTTCGAAAGATCCGTTTCGGGCGTAATGCCGCGGTTGGTGTAAAGCCTCTCCGTCAGGTTGTTTAAGTACTCCAGCGCATCCTTTTCGATCTCCGGCAGGATCTGGCGGTAAAACTCCTCCAAAAACTGCAGGTGGGTTGCAAAGCTTCCCGCCGCGCTTCCGCCCTCGTCATCATCCAGCGCCGTAATGATGTGGAAGGGATTTAACCTTCCGTACTGGGCATTCGCCACGTTAATGACCTTGCCGTGCAGATTGTGGGCCAGCTCCGAATACTCGTTCTCGGGGTCGAGGATGAAGATCTTTGCATCCTCACTTGCAAGGTTTGACAAAATGCTCTTCGTCGCGTAGGATTTACCGGAACCGGACTTACCGATGATCACCATGTTGGAGTTGACACGCTCCGAATCCCTGCGGAAGAAATCGATAAATACGGGAACGCCGTCGCTTGAACCCAGCTTAAAGCCGCCCTCGTCGGAAATATGCGCATAGATCCAGGGGTAGCATGCCGCCAGAGAATTCGACGGAATGCCGCGTCCGTTTTTCATCTCAGGGTCATAGGCGCTCACCTGCGATCCGATAAAGGCGCTCATCTGGTTAAAGAAATTGTCGTTTAAGCGGAAATTGTTTTCCTGCCATGCCCTGCGAACCGACTTCTTCATGGAGGAAATTTCGGGAAGCATTGTCTCCAGCTTTTCTACGCCCATGGCAAGACGGGTACTCTGAACATCATAGGCCGTCACGTAGACGTTACACTCCAAAAGCTCCTCACCCTCGCCCTGCAGCGTGGCAAGAAGATCTCCTAAGGTTTCAATGTGGTTTTCCAGCTCAATTCTCTTGGAGTCCACGCCCGTTGCATTATACTGTCCGCGCAGCTCCTGCAGGGAGCGGTCGATGGTACGGATTGCCTTGCCTCTGTCCATGGGACTGCACTTAATGACAACCTTCGTCGCAGGCATGGAAAGCACGTTTGCCAGCCATGCGTCGTCCACCCAGGAGGGATATTTCACCACGCGGAAGTTGTGGGTGACAATGTTATTGACCTCCACCGTGCGCACCTTCACGTTCACGCGCTGCGGCATCGCCCACTGCGCGTAATCCTCAGGTTGATACTTTTCAATGTCACGCTCGTTAAAATCCAGTTGATTCGTGTATTTTAAGAAGATTGCAAGCTCCTTGGTATCCAGCCTTCTGACCGTCATCTCTCCCTTCGTCAGGGAATCCATGGCGTCCTTGGTCTGAAGCTCCAGTTGCTTTTTATCGCTTTCAAAAAGAACAATGTAGTAAAAAGGCGCTATCACCTGCTTATCCGTGCAAAGGCCCTCGAGTTCTTTCAGCCTGTCATTTTCAATGTCGATCCTGGCCTGAAGCTCCAGCTCGCTCATCATGCCACTCTCATAGGACTTGCGGAGCTGATCGAGCTTTAACCTCTCCTTCGCAAGATACTTGTCGTAAATAATGGGGCGCTCCAGCTTTACAATGTTCGCCGCATAGCCCAGGTGAATGCTCCTGAGTACCCTGCCGACGCCCAGCTCGATCGAATTATTGCGTCTGTGCTCACTAAAGAACCGAAACTCCACGGGGTCGATCTCGATCACGGTGCCATAATACTTTCCGCCATATTCGATGTAATCATCCTTGACGTCAGTAAATGCCATGACGTCTTCCATAAATCCGTATTCCGAATTGTCCGCCCGCTTCTTCGCCTGCTTTTGCGTTTCCGTTCCGGCAGTGCCCTTATTACTTGACGCATCCTTACCGTTTACCGATTTTGCGGCAGCACTCCTTACTGACGTCTTACCCGGAACCGTGGCGTCCCCCATGAAAGGCGCCGGGAAACGGTCCAGTTTCTCGCCCCGTTTCTTCGCTTCCTTCTTGGCTGCGCTGCGGTTCGCCCTGGCGAGCCATATGGCGTCCTTTTCCTGCTCCGTCGCCTTCTTGCTCTTCAGGATCTTATTTTCGAGTTTTATGACCTCCTTCTCGGAGAGCAGTACCTCTTCCTTCTCCCGTGCTGCTTCTCCCTCCGCAAAGGACTCCTCAGAGGAATACTCCCCTTTCTCCTCGAATCCTTCTTCGAGGCCATCCTCGTCGATATTCCCCCTTGCCTTCTCACGGTATTGCCTAATAAACTCCTCCTTGATCGTTCCATTGCTGTTCTGAAGGATCATCTCATCATCATAGACCTTCTCGTACCTTCTGAAGTAAGCAAAATGCTTGATCATGTTTAAGACCATGACATAGGTCGGCTCTGTATCCAGCCGGAATAAAAGCATGCCCGAAACGATCAGGATGACGATGGCAAATACAAACTTAAAGGGCAGGGAAGAGATCAGCACCAACAGGATCATTGCCACGCCGATGCCGCCGATCAGTACGTCCCACAGGGAAATTCCCTTGAACAGCTCTATCTGAACTTTTGTCTTTCCGGGTATTAGTCTCATAGCTACTCCCTCTGTGCTTAAAAGCTACGGTCACGCATGCTTGCCTTCGTTTCATTCCATTTTCTCTGGATGTCCTGGCCGATGCTGCTTCCGCCACCGCCACCGCCGCCGGCGCCACCTCCACCGCCTTTACCGCCGCCGGCAGAAGCCTGTATGGCTTGCTTTGTCTTGTCATAACCATACTTGACAAATCTGGCAGGTGCCGTCATGGTACTCCAGGTTGTCTTGGCAGATGCCCTGGCAGCATCCTGAGTTGCATGTGCGGACGCAAAAGCTCCGTTGCCTGTCAGAATGCCCGTGGTAATGCCGTTTGCCTTCTTGGCTGCCATGTAGCAGGAAATCACCAGCACGACCTTCGCCAGGAAGTTCATAAAGCCGGAATCAAACAGCTCCAGCTTGCTGCTTAAAACAATCGGGATCACGATCAAGACAAGCCGCATGGTGATCACGGTTCCATACACGCTAAAGAGCTGAACTATAAAGGCCTGCGTCCACTGCTTTCTCTTCTCGCCGTCGTCGATGGGCTCCACCGCAAAGAAGAGCGGTCCCACAATATACAGGAACAAAAGCAGGAAAACTCTGACCGTACAACTGAACAAAATATAATACAGATTGATCAGCAGGATAATGCCGATCAGCAGCGTAAGCAGATAACTGTAATCCCCCGGCGCAAAGCTGAAATCCTTCTTGCACACGTCGAAGTCGTACATGTCCTTATAGCCGTAATAATATGCGCTTCGAAGGCCGTCCGTGAGCTCGGGATTGACGTTATAATCCGAGTTTTTCGCTGCATCAAAGGTACCCAAAACGAACAGGAACCGATCCAGGGGAATCGTCTCGTTCTTCGTCTGAAATTCCCTCTTATAGCTTTTCAGCGGACGAAGATTTCGGTTCGTCTTTAAGGCGTTCATGGCATTCTTGATGCTTGAAGCCACACCCTCATAATAGACGTCGACGTACAGATCCTTCCTGAGGTTCGCCGAGTGCGCGATGTCCTGCAGAACGGACTGCCAGGTGTCAATCTTCTTTCCGTCCTTGATGGTCTCATAATAAAAATCAAATACACCCTGCCTTTGCAGATAGTACAGATCGGGACGGATCTCATTAAAGCAGGTGTTCACGTTATAGGTACTAGTGGACGATTCACTCAGTGAATAGTTGGCAATCGTATTCAGGACTCGCCCCATGGCGGCATATTGCTCATCCGTAAAGGTAATGGACTCCTTCTGATCCAATGCGTCGGCATAGTCGAAAATATAGGTGATCTGCGTCATCAAAAGGCTCGTAAAGGTCAACAGGACTGCCATGATCACGTTCATGCTCACGATCAGAAGAAGGCTCTTTGCCAGACTTCCAAGGATGTTCCCCAGGGAACGCTGATCCTTATCCCGCCCGTCAAACATCTTCCGCGCCACGGCGATCATCGCCGCCGCAAAGGCAAGCACGATGCCAAGAAGCGCAAAGCCCCAATAGATGTTATTTATGGAATGGTTGTTGAAAAAGACGTCCAGAAGATGCGTCGGCTCCCCGTCATACTTCACCGCGCTCTGTCCCGAAAACACCTTGAACATCTGGTCCAGATATCCCACCAGCTTACAAAGGCCCGTAACGATCAGATAAAAGAACCGGTAAAACACATTCTCCAGGACATATTCAAACGCGCTTTTCAGGGCATCCCCGATCATGTCCGGTATGTCCGTAAAAACATCGCCGACATCCTCGAAAAAGCCTCCCACGTCCTCTGTGAAAAAGTCAGCTACGTCGTTAAAAAAATCCATGCTTTTTCCCCTTTATCCTTGCAGCCGTCCAATCCCTGACCACCTCGCAGAACCGGGCCACAGGCCGTAAATTCCCCTTTCGTAACCAGGCAGTTCTAACGAACCCGCAGATTCTTCCTGAAATAAACAAACAAGCTCACCACGACGATCACCACTAAAAGAAATAAACCGCTGAAAATCCAGGCGTTTTTATCCAGATAGATCATGATGGTAAAACGGTACTGTGTGCTGTTTCCCGCAGGATCCGTGACCGTAACCACATATCTTCCGCTCTTGGTGAGAACGTTGCTGAACAGATTCTCGTACTCGTCACCATTCCTTGTAATGAGCAGCGTATCCTCGCTCACCACGTGCGTAATGGCAACGGGTCCCCTTGCTTTTCCGTCCTCATCCACGCCCTCCAGTACGATGGTCGGCGGCGTCACGTCCACCGTCACGTCCAGCGTACAGGCGACGTCCGCTTTGGAGCACTCATAGGCGATGACGTAATGTCCCTCCTTAGACATGTCCACAAACTTCCTGGTAAAATCGATTTCCTCTCCCTCCAGCGTCGCTCTCGTGATGCGGAAGCCCTCAGGCACGTTATAGTTCAGAACCTGATTGGTTTTACTGTCCACGATCATAAAGGAGAAAAGCTGGGTGGTCGTCGTATTGTCCGAAACCTCAACCGTGTAGCTGCCCAGGCGGGAAATGTTACCTCCCGGGAAATCCACGGCGTTCCCGTTCCAATAAAGCTTCGCCGTCACCGTGTCAGGAATCTTTATGGAAACCTTCCCCTTCACGATCATGCCGTCCGCCACGTTGGCATAGACAATGTCAGGTCCCGCATAGTACCCGAAGGCCTTCTTCTCAAGATCATAAAACATATTGTCCGTAATCCAGACAGGCTCCATGATCCGTACAGACGAAGACCCGCTTTGTGAATCCCCGGAAATCTTCTCCCCCGTAAAGGTATCCAGCCTTCCGAACACCTCCTCACCGGAGACTTCCTCCGCCTTCGCGTGAAGCACCACGCCACTCTGTCTCCCAAAAAGCATGGCCATCCTGCCGCATGGAAGGAATCCGGCTGCCGCAAGGGCAATCCATGCCGCTGCGGCAATTCTGATCCCCCTCGTTATGAACCTTGCCTTACGCACCCTGCTCCACGTCTTCATCCTCATCCTCCAGTACGGCCTCATTGCGGGCCGTCAGGTCATAGAACACCTCATCCGCGCGGAACATGTTGCTGCGCAGATCTCCCAGATCCATCTGGCCCATTTGATAATACTTACACAGATAGCTGGGGGTATATTTCGTCATCAGCGGGTAATTACCGAAGGTTACGATAATGGCATTACCCGTAGATTCCTTGTTGTTAAGCTTTTGCAGCTCCGAAGGATAGATCAGCGGCCTTACCTGCGTCTGGTTGGATACGCTGAAGTCTCCCTCCTTCGCGCCAATGCTGGCGGAGGTGCTCGACGTGCGAACCGTCATATTTCCGCACAGCTCCGAGAACTCCTTACAGGTGCCGATGTCGTTGGATCCGATGAACATCTTCATACCACAGTTAGACTTTACGATGTCCGCCACCTTCTCGCCGTACACGTTGTTCAGCTGGGAATAGCTCTGTACCACCATGTTGAACCAGATCTTTCTGGAACGGCCTACGGTGATCATCTTGTCGAACTTCTCGATCTTGGGCATGTTACCAAACTCATCGAGAATGAAATACACGTTTCTCGGAAGGGAAAGGTCCTCCCTGGCGGACGCCACCTTGATCAGCGCCTTATACATGCACAGGATAAATACTGCTGCCAGGCCGTGTCTTGTATCCTTCTCGTCGGGAATCTTCATAAACAATGCCGTCGGCTTCTCCGCAAACTCCTCTGCCCGGATGTCGGTAGCAGAGGTCAGACCGCAGATACCGCGGTCGTTAAACATGTTCAGCTTATCAAAGGTGATGGACATATAGGAGGACATCGTGGACTCTGCCGCGGAGAGCACCTGCCTTGACAGGGTCACCGCCTGAGACAGGGGATCCCTGCCCTCGAAATACTTCTTTAACGCCTCGAACTCGTTCTCTGAATTTGTGAGTGCCTTGTTCAGGTTAAAGAAGTTAAACTTCTCCTTTGTCATGCCAAGCTCCGGATCCGCGCTGTCCTCCAGCATGGCAAGACAGGTCGCCATGATGATGGATCTGGCACCCTTCTCCCAAAGGGGATCCTTCTCATTTTCAATGGGACAGATTACCGAAATCAAGTCATTTAGATCCTCGTACATCTCATCATAAATCTTCTGCTTTGTCACGGCGACGTCGTCCTGACAATGGGAAATGTCCGCATATGCCATGCCGCGCCACTCTGCCCAGGGCTCACCCTCGGCGCCCTCGCCGTCCATGCGCTTTAAGTCAGGATAGCCTGCCATGGAATCCCTGTGAAGCCGAATGCCCTCGCCGGCAGAGAGGAACTCCTGATACATGTCATAGATCCCGCCCAGGGGATTCCAGCGGCTGGAGGTATAGGTGTCACGCAGATCCAAAAGCAATACATTGTATCCCCTGGACTGCAAAAATTTTGAATGCAGGGAGAACAGCTCACCCTTCGGGTCCGTCATGATCATGCTGCTTCCGCCGCCGCAGGCGCCAAGGAGCTGGATCATGGGATTGATAAAGGTCGTTGTCTTACCGGAACCGGTTGCACCGATGACCAGGGAATGTGCTCCGGAAAGGAAATTAATGTGCATCTTACCGCTTTTATCCACAAAGGCGCGGACGGGAATGCCGTCCTTTTTCACCGTGCCGAGCTGCTGATAGAGATAACTCGGGAAATACTTATCCCTCTCCCTGTCCGTAAGGAAGCGGCTGTTTTCCAGTGCGCCCTCCGTCCGTGCGTCCATGCCCTTCTTCTCCCGCATGCTCTTAGAGCTCATGGCACGGTAATCCGTTACAAATACGAGAAGCAGGACGACAACCACGGCAAACACGCCCTGTGCCCAGGTTGTCGGCTCCAGTAAAAGATGCCAGTCAAGGATCAGAGGCTTTCCGGCGAAGATTCCGTTCATATTGACGAGTACCGAACGCACGAAAAAGCCCAGCACAAGGACTCCCGTCAGAATCAGCAGCAGGTACAGGACTCCCCTGCCAAGCTTCATGTTTTTCATTTTTTCCAACAAACTCTTCATGCACATTCCTCCCTTGCCCGCCATCCCGGCAATTGCTAGTATGGCGAGAAATCGGTTTTAACGCTGCATTTTCCATTCTTGTCATAGGAATAAGACTTAACGGTCTTCCCCGAACTATTGCTCTTATTTGCAAACCGAGTTAACGCGCCATCCCAGGTTTTAATAATGGTTTGATTCTCGCCCTCGCCGTAATGCACCTGCCCGTTTGTTTTCACTACTCCAAAGTTTACCCATTCCGGTGCGGCATGATTTCCGATACTTTCATGACAGGCCAGTTATCTGTATCCAATATCCTCGTATAAGGAGCATAATAGGAGCCGCCATATTCATAGGCCATGAAGAAATAGTCATAGGAATCATCTTTTTTCGCCACATCATTTATGTTTGTGAGCCTCGTATATTTATAAAAGGTGATCGTACCCTTTTTGGGATAGTTGTCCGCCTTTACTGTATCTGGCAATCCTCCCGGGATGGGAAGGGCATCCGAAAGCACCAGTACCGCCGCCAGAAGAAGGGAAAACACACTGCGCCCCAGTGTACATCCAAAGAACCTCCCGGTACTGCGTCCCGTTTTCAGGTCTTCCGTAACATTGCCGTGCGCTGTAAGCCTTCCTGATATTTGGGTTTCCATTTTCAGTTGTTTTAACCCTTTCCGTCCACCGCATAGCTTCCACATATGTAATCCCTTCTCCACAATCCTGTGATCCCTTACTGCAAACCTCCCTCACTTATGGGGAATAGCTCGAAATGACTGTGCATTTCCCATTCTTATCATAGGAATACAATTTAATGGTCTGGCCGTAATTACTGCCGCTTGCCCTGTTTGCGAGCATTGTGACCGCCCCTTCCCATGTTTTAAGGACGGTGGTATTGGCGCCCTTGCCGTAATATGTGCCCCCGTTTGTAAGTGACTGACCTACGTCAGCAGTGCTGTTTTTCAGTTTTGTCAAAAAATCATTATTCAAATCAGCTCTTAAAAAAGATTTTTCTTTAGCAATGGAATACCCCAGATACATGGCACCGCCCTTATGATTCTCGATGGTCGCCTGCCCATAGGTAAGATTGCTTTTCCCCACCACTAGAAGACCGAAATTGATGATGGAAGAGCCGGCGTACATATCTAGCCAGCCATTGTCCCCTTTCGTCCCGAGAGACCCCTTCGGGCAACCGGCGTAAACCTTTCCGCCGCTGCGGATGATCATGGCGCCCCCCTCCTTCATAACAATGCGGGAGCCCCCCGAGGTGGATTCCATCGGCATAATGATCCCGCCGTCCTCCACCAGAATTGTTCCGTAGCATTCAATCTCACCATTCACATAAAACGGCCCGTTCTTCACGCAGAGCACCGAACCCTCCGGTATGGTAAGCTTTACATCCTCCTTCAAAAAAAGATCGGCATCCGCCACATAAACCTGATTCTCCCCGATCGTATAATCCTTATTGATACAGGTAAAAGTTTTCGTAGATCTGCTATAGACCTCCCAACTTCCGATCGATCCGGTCCATCCATCCCAGTCCAGTCTTACGCCAAGCCCATTCCCCGCAGACTTCGGTCTCAGCCAGACGGTATTATTATTGATCGTTCCAAACCGCATCTCGAAGCCCTTCCCGCTGTCTCCCATGCTTCTGTCATAGGGGATCCAGAGCGTAGCCACATCGGTCGCATAATGCAAATACTCCGTGGTGTGGGATACATAATAATAATTTCCATTCTTATATTCATATATATAAAAGCCATCAAAAGCGCTGTATTTTCCGTTAAAGGTCGTTTTTCTGGTCCGAATATTTGACCAATTGGTACGTGTCAGAAATTCATCCGACTCCGGATCAATTCTGGGATCCATGTCAATACTCTTGGAAATCCAATGGGACTGTCCGTTATTGATGTCCGTAACGCTCTGTGACATATAATAATTGCCATCCTGCTTATGGATCAGCATCACATAGCCCCCACCTGACAGATCGTCCCACTCTCTCAGCCTTGTCCATTTATAAAATGTAATCGTCCCCTTACTGGGACCTGCCGCACTTACCGCATCCGGCACCCCCCCCGGAACCGGAAGGGCGTCTGAAAGCACCAGCGCAGCAGAACACAGAAGCGCAAGCATACCGCGCGCAACCCTGCACCCAAAGTCACGTTTGGTTTTCTGCTTCTGATTCCCGCTCTGATTCCATTTAGGGTTCCAGCCCTGATTCCGTTCCTGATCTCCATCTGCGCTTGGCAGCTTCCATTTCCGCATGTTTCAACCTTCTTTCCCAGAGATCGCCTTACCATCCGTTCTTGCCTCTATCCGGCATGCGCCTTCAGCGCCGTTATCTTCCAATTTCAGTATTTCAATAAAAAATTGCCAGCCGATCCGTGGGGCGGATGCAGTCGATCGTCCCGTATCCGACCCCAGCTGGCAGCTTAAGTTTAATATTTAGTTGTTAGCGATTAGTACTGCGTGATTATTTCGTTCCGGTCGCCCACTGGGTAAGAGGTCCGATGGCCGCCTTCAGCACTACCATAAGTACGAAGATCAAAACGAAACCGATGATGGCGTTCTTCAGATGGGACTTAGCCTTCTCTCTCTCCTGAGGCTCCTCTGCCTTTGCAAACTTAACGCCAAGGATAACGCAGTAAACGGCGCCCAGAGCGCCAACGATGGCGATGGCAGGTCCCAGCAGGCTGTTGATCAGATCAACAACGGGGCTGGTAACCTTGTCAAAGTTTACGCTTCCGTCAGGGTTAAAATCGCTTTCGGTATTAGCCGCCAGGGAAGTCATGGGCATTACCATGAATGCCGTACTCAGCGCTGCCGCAAGGCCCAACATCTTTTTCATCATTTTTCTCATTGCTGTTTCCTCCTGTCTCAATCACGTGATTTTTAGGAAGCCTTCTCGTCCCGCGGATCAACGGTTCGCAATTAGCATCCAGTTTTTATGAAAACGGCCTTCGGCCGATTCCACCATGAAAATAACGGCAAAAATCGGATCAAGGTACACGATCTCCATTACAACATTTTACTAAAAAAAGCCTTTTTTTTCAATAGTTTCCAAAAAACTCTATTGAAATTATGGTTATCCTGCCATAATCTGTCCCAATCATACCACGACTCCTCAAAAAATATCCATCAAATGTCCATCAAATATCGCATCAATAACAAAAAAAATGATTTTCTCACCTATTCCCCGCCAATTTTGAGTTTGAACTTAAATACGACTCGTCTGGAGGCTGCCTTGTCGACGTTACCCTCCGCGTCATACACGGGATAGTCGTAGGAGCAGCCCTTCGCTGAGATCCTGCCCTCAAGCTCCGGACAAACCTCCAGGCAATATCGCATAACGTAATTTGCCCGTCTTTCGGAAAGATCCAGATTATAATCATAGGTTCCATCCGTGTCCGTATGTCCCTCCACCTGAATCTCCGAGATCGTGTCCGCATACTTCTCGTCCATCACGACGGATCCGTAAACCTTCAGGAACCGGTTCAGGTAATCCTCACCCTCCTGCGTAAGGGAATCCTCCTCCACGTCAAACAGGATGCTGGAGTCCATCGTCACCTTTCCGGCGTCGGGGTCGATCTCAACTTGAATGTCCGCCTGCCCAAATGCCTTGTGAAGTTCCTCCAGAATCGCCGCCCGTTCCTCCAGCAGACGATTTACGATATCCTCGTTTAAGTCCCCTACGGCAACGCCCTCGCCCAGGTTTTCGCCCAGCTGATCCTCATAATAATGATTCTCACTGTGCTGATATCGGTAATACCTTCCGTCCGCAACCAAAATCACGCCAAAGGGCTCCGTCCAAAGATACCCAAAGGACATTTCCCCGGGAGTTTCCTCGAGCTTTAGCTTTCCCGAGACTCTGCCGTAGCGCTTCGTCCATTGAAGGAACAGCTGATCGCCGCTCCCCCTGACAGTCTTTTCGACTGCCCGTCCGCCGTCCGTAAAATCAATGGCACCCATGCTCTCGTCCCCGGCGTACCAAAAAAAGCCCTGGAGCTCCCCATAGGTGTCGTTAGCGTCATTGGCATATCCATCCGTATAGGGCACGCTATGCTCCTGCTCCCCGGCCTTTTTGGAAAATGCCGAGGGACAGTAGGTGACGGTGCAGCCCTCCCCGCGCAGCATCAGATTTCTCCCCGAGAAGCAAAACTCCAAGACCGTCCACTCCTTCCTGTCAAGTTCAAAGGTCTCGGGATCTGCCTCCCACTCATACAGATGGAGCCGGTTACCCTCGACCTCATACAAAAAGGTTGCCGCGGCAGGCTTCTTCTCCTTCGTCAGGTATTCCATCTGAATGACGTTTTGCTTCATTAAATTTTTAAAACTATCCCAGCAATCGTTATTCCTAAAGCGCCCCAAAAATGCCGAGTGAACCTCTTCCTCCCATTCCCGAAGCTCCCAGGTATTGTTAATCGGTTTCTTCCAGAAATAGCTCCCCCAAAGCGTCTCGAAGGCGTTTTTACTCTTGATCTGAATGCCGTCAAGAAGGCTCTTGGAAGACCCCAGGGGGAACGCCCCCTTGATCTCGATGGGAAGGGCAGTCAGCTCCACCGGCGTCTCCTTTCCATCCATGGTAACGGAGCTTTTCAGAAATTTTACTTCCTCACAGAACTTCTCATGATCCAGTCCATATTTCACGGTCGGTGTTGCCTCATCGCCCGCCGTCTCCGTCGTAACCCACTCGTCATAGGTATACTGCCCCCAGAGCATGGACGGGAACGTATCCTTCATCTCCACCCACCGTGCATCTTCCGTCGAAACCTCATAAATACTTACGGAATTCGCTTCCCCGCTTTCGGAGGGTACGGCTTCGCCCCCTGCGTTCTTCTGACCGCCGCATCCGCCAAGAACCAGCACCGCCGCCAGCACCAGACATGCCAATGGGAACGGTTTTTTCCGTCTTATCTTGTTTTTTAAACACCTCTGTAAGAACACCCGCATAAACTGCCTCCCTCATCATCATTCCTTCGATGGTTCATCGGCCTTTTGGACTAAGTCTTCATCATCGATCCCAAGCCGGATCGCCTTCCTCTCCAGTAAAACAGCCTGAAATTTACTGATCACGATACTGAGAATGGCGGCAAGAGGGATGGCAATCAAAATTCCGATCACGCCGAACATCTTCCCCCCGACAATGATAAAGACAAGAATCATAACCGGCGAAACGCCCAGGGCGTCTCCGTACATCTTCGGCTTTAAGACATACCCGTCCAATGTCTGAAGGATCGCCGTGAAAATAAGAAAGGCAACGGCCTTCCACGGATCCGCAAGGAGCAGGATCAGACCACCGACGGCCGCTCCGAAGATGGGACCAAAGGTGGGAATCATGTTGGTGATCCCGACAACCACGGAAACCAGAACGGCATACGGCATTCCAAAGATCAGCATAAAAATAAAATTAGCACTTCCTACAACCAACGCTTCCACCAGCTCGGCAATGATGTATTTCTCCATGATGTCATTACAGCTCTTTAGAAACGAGAAAAACCTTTTGTACTTTGCAGGAGAAGTAATCAGAATGACGAGGGTTTTCCATCCCCAGCAGATTCTGTCCTTGTCAAAAAGAAAATACACTGCAAGAATCGCTCCCATCACCCAGTTTACCAAGCCCTCACCGATGGCAGAAAACGCTCCAAGAATTTTCTCAAGATATTCCGGCAGCTTACTCTCAAGATGAATCAGGGAATTCAGATTGGATTCAAAAAACCCTGACAGATCCACGTACTTTTTCAAAAAACCGCCGTTAAAGCTCTCCAGCCACTTCTGGAGTTGTTCAAGATACGTGTCAAAATTGGACAGGAACGTGGTAATGCTTCCGATCAGCTGCGGGATCAGCGAAACTAAGATCAGCGTCAGCAGAACAATGGCAATGGTCAGGGCAAATACGACGGAAGCCAGACGGTTCAGCTTCTTTTTCTTTATTTTGCGGAACAGTCCCTTTTGCAGGCGTATGACGAACGGCTCCATAATATACGCCAGAACACATCCGATCACCACGGGGGAAAAATATTGAAGCACCCTCCCCAGGGTTCCTCCGATCGTGCTCAGGTTCATCAGAATCACATACAAAAGCACGCCGCTGCAGGATGCCACCGTATAAGGAAACCATTTTTGATTTTTCCAATCTCCAAATCCCATTTTGTACCTCGTTCATTCTTCGTAGTTCTGCAGAGAATCCGGCCATTTGACCGGATTCCCCTCGTTTATTACAGGTAGACGCCCTTGTCGACCTTTTTCTCTTTCAGCGTATTCTTCACCGGCTTGTCACCGACCTCCTTGGAACGCTTCTTCGTATCCAGTACTTCCCCCGGCTTCTTCCTGCCGGCAGGAGCCTCCTTCAGCCGGACCTCCTTCTGCTGAGCCTTATGGCTCTGCATTTTCAGGTAGGCGAGCTCCGCCGCCCTTTGTTGCTCCTGCGTCATCTGCCAGGGCTCCAGAAGATTTTCTCCCTTACCGTCCGCCGAAAGGGTTTTCGTCATGGAATCCAGGTAAGCCTTCGGTGCCTCACCGGAAACTGACGCTCCCAGATCACCATGTAAGGTCTCTCTGGTTCTGTTCCTCTTTTTGCAGTTTCTCCTGACTCGGCATACCTCTTTTCCTCCTTTTTTACGCCTATTAAGGTCCTCTTTTCGTGCTTCCCGGACCTCTATAGCCTTCTTAGCCTTCTTAGCCTTCATAGCCTTCTTCCAACAAATTCTTACCTGAAAGCAGGTCCCGTTGGCACTCCCTTCTCCGGCTCTGTCTTCTTCACAGTCCCTGTCTTCTTTTCCGATTCCTTCTTTTCCTGCTCCTTCTTTTCAGGCCCGGGCTGCTCCTCCTGCATTTGAGATGCCGCAGCCTTCTTCTTTGCAGCTTCGTCCAATTGAAGCTTATACGCCAAAAGACTATTTCTCAATTCCTTCGTATTGCCCTTCTTGACCAGTTCCAGCGTTTTCGGATCCTTCATCATTTCGGCGTAAGCCGGTTCCTTTTCGATGACATCCGCTATTTTTTGAATGGCGTTTAAGTCAGCCGTCTTTTTCATGCCGTCCTTCTGATTACCGGCCTGAAACTCCGCTGCCATGATCTGAGCAACCTCCCTTGGATGCGGTGCTATGGTATTTGCCAGGCTTGCCTTGGCATTTTCGATATATCTCTCATAGGTATTCAGTTTTTCGAATTCCTCCACCAGCTTGCCACCGTGGCCGTCACGCATTTTTCTCTCCAGCTTCCTGACCTCTTCCTCCGGCATTCTGTTGATAATCTCAAAAATCCTCTCCGTTTCCTTAAAGGCCTTGCTTGTGACCGTATTGTCAAGTTTCTTGTCGCCCCCCGGCTTGATCTTCATCCCCTGCCGGATGGCTATGATCTGAGCAATCCCTCGATTCCGATAATAATCATTTTCAAACTCTTTGTTCTTCGCCTTTTTCTGAAGGGCTTCGATCTGCTCTCTGGCGCTGGGGCGATGCTCCGCCGGCAGATGATGCATGGTCTCGCTGGTAGACCCTGCAACTGCCTTTCCAAACATTTGAGACAGGGACTTCCCTTCGTCCTTTTTCAGAACGCCCTTTTCCAGGATGTTGTCAGGGACATCAGCGCTTTTTCTCGCGTCTCTGTAGGCTTTGCGGTATTTTTCGTAAGTCTGCTCCATGGACTCCGTGGTCTGGAATGCCTCCGGATGCTCCTCCACGTCCTTTGCCAGTGCCCTCGCCGCCAAAATCTGATCAGCGACCGGATAGATGTCATCATTATTGTAGCTTGCTTTCTTATACAGTTCCTTTTTCAATGGGAAGGTAAGTAATTCCTCCAGATACTCCCGGGGGCTTTGTTTTTTATCCTTTTTCCTTCCGGCATCCAGCTCCTCCCCCACTTTCCGCACCTGCTTCGCAGCCGAGGCCAACCCGCCCTTTGTCATGGCATGGGTGATTCTTTCTTCGCTGACGCCATCATAAAAATCAATTGTGACACCGTCATTTTTTCTTAAAAGTTCTGTCTGAAGCTTGCCAAATCGGTTGTTCAGTTCACGAATGTCTTCTTCGGTGAAAGGCTTTTGTTCCCAGCCTGGGGCATCTCCCACCATTTCGTGAAGCACGGACTGTCTGAGCAGGCACTGCTCAATCTCGCCGAGAAAACTGTTATTAGCGGAATAGATCAAGCTCTTAAGCGTCAGGTCATAATCTCCCGCAGTCCCTCTCTCCGGTACGCTCAATTGGTCGTATGCCTCGCTAAACTGCGGTATTTCCTTTGAAAAAAGCTCAAATATTTCAGGTTTTACATTAAAGCGTAAAAAGGCTGCATGGGCCTGGAGCTTTTCCATGTTCTCAACGAATGCCTGCTTATCTTCAAGAGTCCCCAGTTGATACTGCACCTCCGGAAGCTGTTTCAGGAACGAGCGTCCCGCAGCGCTGTTATCAAGCTTTTCACGGAGTGTATCATTCTGTGCCAGCTGCGAAAAGGTCTGCTGATACTGCTGCAATTTGGCCGGATCCTGCTTCAGTTCATCATAGAGCCTTGAAAACGGGCTCTCTGCAATTTCCCTTGTCGCTTCCCCCATCTGCTCCATCAGTTCTTTGTTGTCCTGCGCACGCACCATCTCATACAGGTCGTTAATGTTGTTGTTATGAAGCATCTGCTTAAATTCCGGGGAATTCTTCAGTTCCCTCAGCTCCGCCTCATGCGCGTCGCTCTCCATGAGCTCCCTCTGCCGTTCAAAGGGCAGATCCTTCTTGCTCTCAAGCCACAGCAGCTCAGCCGCGGCATTTTCCATTTCCTCGCTGCCGATCTCCAGATCCACGGCATCCTGCTTGATCCGGCTGATCTCCCTCTCTGCGGGAGATATGGTGAGAGCGTCAAATTCCTCCTCCATGGCTCCGGCGTAGCCGCGTTTCTTTCCCATTTCAAAAAGCCTGTCCACCTGCTCATCCGAAAGCCCATCCAGCTTTTCCCTGACTGAGCTCACCTCTTTTTCCAGATTTTCACCGAGGGGCTGTAACAGGTTGCCGTTGATCAAAAGGGTGTGACTTCGTCCGGCCTTGACGGATTTGCGCGCCCCCAAAAGCTCCGCAAGGCAGCTCCGCTTTTTCTCCGGCGTGTCAAACTCTTCTTTCTTCATTCTCTCCTTCAGCTGTTCCACGCGGCCGCCAGCCTTAGGCCTCACAGTTTGGGGACACTGCTCCGGTATATGGTCAAGTCCTGCCACATATTTCCGAAACGAAGTGGCAAGCTCCTTCCCACCGTCCTCTGAAAGTGCGAGCTTTTGCATCTCATCCCTGCCCATCACCTTCACAAAATCCTTCACATGCTCCGAATAAAAGGCCGTGGTCTTGTTCCAGAATTCCTCCAGCCCCTCGGCAGTTGCCGTATCCTTCAGACTTGCATTGTCAAGGGCATGTCCGGCCAGCACTGTTACAATATCCCTGTCCCTGCTGTTTTCCGACCGATTACTTCCGTCCTTGAGGAGTCTGTGCTTTGCGCCCTCTGCCTGTTTCCGATACTCCTCCCGCAGGCCCTTCGGAGAGATCGTGTCCTCCCTCTCGAAAGGCTTCGTATAGTTCGCATCCTTCTCGGTTCTTGCCGAATCAACCAGTTTTACTGCCTTCTCCTTATCCATGCCAAAGGAGGTCAAAAGACCCTTTAGCTGCACCGCATCCATGCGCTTTCCACACATGGCTTCGTTGAGCTCCTCCAGCTGCTTAGCCGCCTCCGGATCCTGCTGCGCCCTCTCCTGCAGGCTCCGATAGCCCGCCTCGAAGGTATTCATCGCCTCGGTAAATTCCTCCGGCGAAAGATGGGACAGATCTGCCTCTCTTCCGCCGATGGTCTTGCCCACCGTAGTCTTCCCCGAAAAGAAGGGGGACATGTCGTGGCTGATCGCCTTGAAATTGTGGAGCTGACCTATGCAGCTTGTTCCCTTCGGCACCGCATTCTCAAACCCAAAAAGGATCGCACCGCAATGCTTCTCGTCACCCTTTCTGGTTCGCATATAGGTATGGCCAAAGGAGCCCTGGGCATCCACGCAATCCGTGCCGTTAAAGGGCTTGCCCAGACCACCCAGAGAAATGTTCATGCCATAGTTGCCAATGTAAGTAGTGATCTTTTTGTTGAATTGTAGGTTTGTGAGCTGCTTTTTCCAGCGGATCCGGATTTCCTCAAAGGGTACAACATTCCCGTCCTTGTCAACCTGTCTCCGATGCATCTCGTGACTGGCAAAACGCCCTTTCCTAAGCACACTGCTGTCCAGCGCAGACTTTTGCCATGCGTCATACATCTTCGTCTGCTGCTCCTTGCTGCCGGTGGGCAGGGTGAACGCAACCCTTCCGCTGTGTCCAAAGAGCTCCGCCGTGGTTCCCGCATAGGGCTCGTTGCTCCCGTCCTCATTGTGGATGTCCATGCGCCCCAGCTGGGACATAAACATGGTCTTGGCAAGGAAAACCTGCTTCTCCTGATTCTCCGCGATCAGCCTTTCCCCTTCGGCCCCCGGAAACTTCTTACGGATATTCTCCTTTCTCTCCTCGCTCACGGGATTCAATGTCTCCGCAAGCATGCGACTGTTCATGTACCGGTCATATTCGCGAAGGCGATCGCTTATGTCATTTCCGTCCTTGTCCGTGGCGCCCCGTTCGATCATCTGCGTGAGCGTATAACGGAACTCCGGGCGATTCGTCATCTCACCCAGTTTGCTCTTCAGTTCATCGCTTAGGGGAGGAAACTCGCCCCCCGGCCCAAATACCTCCTCCATCGCCTTTTTGCCGTAATATTCCCGCAGAAATCCGGGGAGATGATTAAACTTACTGACGTCCCCCTGCATCATTCGCTTCGTGCTGTCATTGACCTGATCGAGGCTGCTCTCCTCCGTCTTAACGATGTCGCTGTTAAACCGAACATTCTGCTGTGCCAGCGCCTCCTCAATATCCAACATGTCCTGCGCAGTCAGCCCCTGCGCCTTCTCTTGTTTCCGTCTTGCTTGAAACCGTTCCGCTAATTGATCGAGTGTGTATCCCGGCATAGCCTTTCCTCCATTCTACTTAGGCCCAAAGCTTATGGTGTTGCTCCGCTTGATTGTTTCCTTTTGCTCCTCAGGCTCGAGGCCTTCCTGCTTCTTGCTCTTATTCATGTGCATCTGCTTCTCCAGCTTCTGCTTCAGATCGGGGCTTGCCGCTATTTGACTTAACATGGCGCCATCGTTTTTCTTCAGCATGTCAAAGAGGACGGCCCGTTGCTCCTGCTTGCCAAAGAGTTCTTTGGTTACGGTATGATGGGTCTCTCCTTCCGCCAGCCCTCCGCGTCTTTCAATCTCCTTGGCTGTAGCCACATTCACAAAGGCCTGCATCTTTTCCTCCCAAAGACTTCCATCCGGCTTGTAGAGTCCCGGCCCCATGGCATTCAGCGCCTTTTCCGCATCCTGAGCCTTTTTTAAGAAAGCAGCCTCCTTCTGAACGATTTGCTTTGAAAGCTTCTCCACTGTATGTTCAATGTTATCCATGAGGTTTGCGTCCACGGCCGGCCCTTCCGCCTGTTTTTCCCTGCCTGCCTGGGCCACTTTCAGATTCTCCACGGCGCGGTCGATGTCGCCCAGAAGCTTTTCATCCACGACGAGGCCCTCCGGACGTGCCTGTTTTTCCTGGTATTCCGCAAGATTTGACGCCGCATGGCTGATCTGATCGCTGATCTTCTCATTTAATGCCAGATTTCCCGTGGATTGCTCGCTCAGATTCAGAATGCTGTCCTTTGCAAATTTCTCCAGACCGTCTGCGAAGTTATAGCGATTCTTTCCCTTTTGCCTGATCTTTGCAAAAAGCTGGGCATCAATCTTGTCCTTGTATTTTTCGGCGGACAGTCTCACGTTCTCCACGGCCTGTTCCACCTCGGCGGGCGTATTGCCGGCATTTAATTTCGTCACGGCCTCCAGGGAATCATACATCGCCTTATACTGATCGGAACCGTTTCTGCCCCCAAGCCCCTCTGTATTCATTTCGTCCAGCTTACTCTGCGCGGCCTGTTTTAACTGAACTATGCTGTCATTATAATTGTTCGCCCGGTCAGAACTCTTTTGCAGCCGTTCGGAAATATCCTCCGACTTCGGAGGCTCTATGGAGCCGTCCTCCCGTACGTCACCCAGCTTTACGGTATAACCCGACTGGGCATCATTCAGGTAACGGCGCCTCTGTGCGGCACTTCCGGCAATTTTCCCGTTCTCATAAAACTCCAGCTGCTGCTTTTCCTTATCATTTGCAAAGACCGTCTCGCCGTTTTTATACTTCGGTGAAGCATCCTCCAAGAGATAGCAAAGGGCGCCGGTTCCCTGAATGCGACGGTCATCCTCGCCTCCCGCCAGAATCTGGTTTGCCAGAATGCGGCTGGAGTGATAGTCCGATTTCACATTCTCGAAGGCAGGATCCACCGGGATCTCTCCGCTACGGATCTTTGCAGCCAGCTCCTCCGATTTCATGGAATGGGACACACTCGACTCAATATCGATCTCATTCACGGCATGGCAGAGATTGCGGTAAAAATCCATTCCCTTCACAAAGTTCCCTGTTTCATCCTTGGCAAGTATCTCATCCTGATAGGCGGAATACTGCTCGTAAACCTCCGGTCTTATATCGTTTTCCCTCGCCGCCACGTCCACCATGAAGGCCGCATACTCCGAGAAGTCCCCCGTTTTTACGGCCTGTGCCTCAAGCCTCCGAAGCTCCTGCACAGGCTCATTCTCGATCAGATACTGCCTGCGGTTCTCATCCAGCATGTCCTGCATGACCACCTTGTTCTCCCTGGCAAGGTCGCCCAGTTCAGCCTTATCCATCTCTTGGATTCGGTCATAGGTACGGTCAAGTTCCTGCCGCATCTTCTTAAAGCCCTCTTTTTCCATATCCTCCGGATGTGCCAGAAGGACTTCCGTGTAGAGTTGCCTGGTGGCCTCAAGGGCTTTCTTTTCGTTCAGCCATTTCGAATCGCCAAATGCGTCGTAGACCTTACCTGCTCTTTTTTGAATCCTCTTTGCCCTGTCGATCATCCCCTCATAATCCACGGGGGTCTTTGCGATATAATTCTGTGCATCAAAGCCTTCCCCAAGCTTTCGCCCAAGGTAATCCGTCTCCGGCAGTCCGGCAAAGATACCATTTAACTTGCGATCCTCATCGCTCACCAACATCAGATTCCGCAGGGTGTCAATCTTTGCCTTCTCCTCCATCGGGGTCTTCGCCGGTTCATGAAAAAACAAAAACTTGCCCTGTTCAGAGCCCAGAACTGCACCGTTAAACATATCCTCCGCCATGGTATAGGCGACAATGCCATTCTTTTCCCGAAATTCCTTGTCTCCCTCCAGCATGTTAGGCATATTAAGCTGTCGGCCAAAGCCATACTGTGGAACGACATTTATCAGTTCTTGACTCATTTCCTCGAAGTCCCCGATGTCCGTCATCAGATCAATGGCATTCTCGACACTCTCCACTTGCTCCGAAACCTTTGCAAAACTTTTTGCCTCCCACTTTTTTTCCGCGTCCTTCAGATTGCTTCCCACGGGATTATTCAGGTATTCCTCCAGATCCAATCCGTTTTCCTTGACATTTAAGTAGGTTTGATACACAGAGTTTACATAGGCCGTGTTCTGCACGTCACTGGTGAAGGCATAGGGAATGGCTCGGTTACGTATGGAATCCATGTTGCCGGGGAAGATGCCGGGTTCCTGATTAAAATATTCCCTGGAGATCCTGTAGAGTTCCTCCGTGTCCCGATAGGTCTTCTCATATTCCTGTCCGGCCGCAAGGATCTTCTCCGGATCCCCCTCGCTCAGGGCATCCGTCAGCGCCTTCTTCGTCGTCAAAAGTTTAACAAAACCATAGGTTTTCTCACCATCCTCTCCGTTTGCCGCGTGGGGGTACTTTTCCAGCCCCATTTCCTCCATCTTACGGGTCATCAGGCGGATGCCTTCCTTTGTCTTATCGCTGAGCTGGATTCCCTCCTGCAGCATCTCCTCAAAGGTCTCCCGCTTTTCCTCTGCCACGCCGCGGAATTCTCTGAAGCCTTCATTCTTTTGGAAAATCCCATCATACTTTCCATTCTGATACGCGGGGCGTGCCACGTCCCTGACATGCCTGTCCACGGCTGCCTCTATGGCCTGGATATCTTTGTCGACAGCAAGCCCCTCCTTCCTCAGGGTCTCATTGGGGGCGGTAAGATGGCTGCCCGCAAAACTTAGTACATGCTCATACTGTGCTCTCTTCTCAGGGTTACCCGAAATCTCCGGTGGCATCTGCTTCAGCAGTTCTCCGGTGCGCTCCGCATAGGGATAACTCACCCTTTCCGCATCCGGCAGATTGATCGGATCCTGATAAGCCTCAACCTGATCCACCAGAGCCTTCTGCTGTTCCTCGCTAAGGAGCTGCTCCAATCCCTCCACCACACGCTGGTCGATCTCCGGATCAATCGAAAAATCATCATAAGCGGCGATCAGCGCATGCCCCGCAGCCTCCTGATACGCCTTCACGTCAATTTTCCCTTCCACGACCAGGTTCTTGACAAATGACCTCTTCGCCTGATCATCCTTCTCAAGGGCGTTCATCTCCTCCGCACTTACGCCCGCAAAAACCGCCGGCTGCTCCTCCCGGAGTTTTTGCCAATAATTCCGATAGAAACTGGTGTTCTCAAACTCCTTTAGCTTTCTCTCCCGTTCCTGCCTGCCGCCCGCCTTCTCATAAACATCCAGCACCTGATCCAAGTCGAAGGTCTGGCTTACGATCTGTTTTTTCAAATAATCGAGTTTTCGCATTTCCATGCGCTTATTCTTCTGGTATTCCAGATACTCCGCCTGCTGCGCCGCCAAACTGGGAACGGGGCCTGCTTCATATTGATGATTGATCTGCTTCTGCTCCTTGTAGATTTCTGCTAACTTACCCATAAAACGAATCCTCCTATAATATTATTTTTTTGAGCTGCTCATGCTCCTTGCCTTATCGTTTCCTGATTCCCTGAATTCCCACGCCCGCAGCGGAAATTCCAAGCTTCGCAAACACGTAAACGGTTGCGGGAAGCTTTAAGAAAAAGCTGATGTCGACAGGGAAGGTCGGAACCATCTCCAGGAAAAAATTCACGGCTGCAAACCCGCCGATCACGGCCGTCAGAAGCACGACGACAAGCCGTTCGGACTTCACGGCAAGCCATGCGACCAGCACTGCGATCAGCACTCCCGCCAGCCTTGTGGCAACAGGCTCCAGAAGCTTTGATACGTTGACCTGCCCAAGGAGCATCGGCGCAAGTATGGCTGCCAGGTTTTCCTGTGCAAAATGGTACGCGGCGATAAAGATTCCGACATGTACAACATAGCCTGCGAGAATTGCCAATAAAAGGCCTGCCACGGCCTGCGCCATCAGCAGTTGCTCATCGCTAAGCTGAAATCCTGCGAGAATCAGGTGCGCCCTTCCGTAACCGACGCAGAAGCCGATCAACATCAGCGCCACCCTGTAAATCTGATAACCCTCAAAGCATATGACGACTGCCGCCAGCAACAGGGCCGCGTAGATCAGCGCATTTGAAAACTCCATGTTCGCCAGCTGCTTGACCAGACCGCCCGCCGCATCCGCAACGCCCTTCTTGATGTCCAATGCACTTTCACTTGCAAAAATCATCCTCTCTCCTCCTTGCCTTGTCATGCCCTGTCCGGGCCTAAACTTCTTTTCCCGATTGCCTTCCGCAGACTCCCAATCGCCCGCTGAAAGCCTCGTTCGGGTGCCTTGCCAAGTTCCTTTTCCAGGTCACCAATCACTCCGGTCAGCCCCGTCTTCCCTATAAAGCCTTCCTTCCGTGTCAGATATTCCTTTTTCCCAAAAAGAGCAAGGATTTGCGGCGTGGGCCTTTGAGATTTGTCATATAGCTCTCTTGATACGGAAAGGAGCTCACGTTTCTTTTGGTAAATCTCCTCCCGCATTGCTTCATTCCGTTCCTTCCCGCGCTCCTCCTTCCCCAGTACATACGCCACGTGAGCCGCCTGCACCTCATTGGAAAGCCTTAGGAACCGGTCCAGCGGATAGTCCCTCAGGGTTCTTTCCGTTCTTTGTGCGTTCTCCGGCAGGAAGCATTCCAGATTAATGTTGGGCAAAAGCCCGTGAAATCCGATGGCCCCCTCTCCCACCAGCTCTCCCTGCTGCTTCAGGGAATAACCCTCTGAGAGATTTTGAAGCTCGTTTTCAAAGCCCTTAAGAATCTGTTTCCGATATTCCCGAACCCTGGGCGTTTCCTCAAAGGTATGCTCAGCTGCCCGAATCTCCTCCTTCACCTGCCCGGTCAGCTTTGTCGCACACTCCCTGAGCGTGCCGTCCATCCGGGTGGGATCCCTGCCAAGAGCGGGCATCATTCCAGCCAGTTTCTTTCCGTCCTCCTCAAACTGTTGCCTGCCCGTGAAGCTTGCCAGCGTGATGCATGCCGCAAAGACGGAGTTAAAATCACCCATATTCAATTTCTTTCCTTCCATTGCAGCCATGCAGCAGTTTCCTTTTCATCCGTTTTCTCTTTGGCGTCCACCAGATAGCTTTGCCATTATTTGTATTGTATCATCCTCCCTTACTAAATGTCCCTCAAATGTCCCTCTTACAAAAAAGCAAAAAAATATTTGTGAAAACTATACAAAAAAGCGCCCGAAAAGGCGCTTTAAACCAGGTGTTCTTGTACTTTTTGCATATTGACTGATCTTCAGATTCTCCCGCTTTTACGGTCAACGTAGGCTTCCGTCATATTTGCCCACGGGTAGGCTCTCATGTATTCTCCGTGATAGGAGTAAACGGCATGGATGTCTCCTGCAATAAACTGATACAAATCACAGGAAAAGATCTCGGGGCGCACCCTGAGTCGTCCCCTCACCCGCTCAATCATGTCTCCGATCCCATAATCCTCTAAGGTCTTTCGCATGGAGGTGATGATCACGTCCAGGTATTTTTGCATGGAACGGTCATATTCCGCCTCATCGCTCCAGAGCGTCTCAAAGATCATCTCCCTGGTAACAAAGGCTCCCTGCCTGTCCACCAGATACGCAAGAACCTCCTTCGCCTTGGAACGGCTGAAATCCACCATCGTCCCATCCACGAAAACCTCAAACACCCCAAAGGTCTGTACGACAATGCGGTCAGGGTCACCGCCCTTAGCGCTCTCCGCAATCATGCCACGAAGCGCATAGTCGACCTCCTTCTGAAGCTGTTCCGGCTCCACCGGTTTTAAAAGATACCCGGAGGCATGCACCGAAAAGGCCTCCAGCGCGTGCTCACTGTACCCCGTGAGAAAAATGATGGGAAGCTCCGGTTTCAGCTCCCTAAGCCTTGCCGCCAGCTCCAGCCCGTCCATTCCGGGCATGGCGATGTCCAAAAGGACAATATCTGCTTCATGCTCCTTGAGATACGCCAGCGCCTCCCTCGCACGTCCGAAACCGAGCACCTCGGGCCTTTGCGTCAGCCTCTCACACGCGGAAATGGTCAGCTTTAATACCAGCTCCTCGTCATCAACACATATGATCTTCATTTTGTCTCCTCCGGTATGATGACCCTGACCCTTGTACCCTTTTCAGGCGCACTGTCAAGCGTAAGTGTTCCATGGCACATTTTTTCCACCCTCTCGCGCACGTTTTTGATCCCAACGTGCGACTTGTCCGTAGATTCAGGCTGCGCAGGGTCAAAGCCCCTGCCGTCATCTTCAATCAAAATCTCATGAAAGGTTTCTCCCCTTTTTATCGTTACCGTGACCCGTCCCTCGCCCTCTTCCCAGCCTCCGTGACGGATCGCATTCTCCACCAGAGGCTGAATGGTAAGCGCAGGCACCTTAAAATTCTCATCGGAAACATCATATTCCACGTGAATGTAAGGAAAGCGTATTTTTTCGATCTCCGTATAGACCGCAACATGCTCCAGCTCCCGACTTACCGGGATTAGCTCCGTCTGTCCCAGAGAATCCAGATTCTGCCGCAGATACCTTGCAAATTTCCCCGTGATAAGCGCAGCCTGCTCGGGATCGCTCATGCAGAGATATTGAATTGAGGACAGCGTATTGAATAAAAAGTGTGGCTGGATCTGCGACATCATGATTTTGATGCGGTTTTGTGCCATCAGATCCTGTTCATGCTCCCGAACAAACTGCAAATGCAGCCATGAGTAAAAGAACACGCAGCTGACAATGACGGCGATGGTCAGGTATTCCACGGGCTGATCATCCTCCCAGAAATACCGATCCATGAGTACGGCAACGACAATCATGACAATGACAAAAAGCGGGATCAGCATCTCCCTCCTTTTCCCTCCCTGAAAGCTCTTGAGCGTTTGCAGGAACAGATTTCCGAGCAAAATCGAGCTTACCACAAGACAGGTATCGCCAAGGGGGCCTTTTAGAAAACGATTATCCTCCGAAATAAAAAAGGCCAAACGGTAATGAAAGGACGTCAGATAAATCGCCGTATTGATTCCAAACAGTGACCAACTGATCCAATGGCTCCTCCCAGGCTGTACAATGCATAAAAACATGACCATGATCATGGGTCGCACGCAATACCCGAAGGCTGAGGTAAAGGTTCGCCAGAAGGGCATCGCCGTCCCTGTCCGCAACCAGTATTCCAGCAGGTTCTGTGCCATAAGGCTAAAGCACAAAACGATGATGGCAATCATATGGTCGCGGGAATCTTTTTTCAAATATTGATCCAGTAAAACTGTCAGGCTTAACCCGCAAAGCAATAAGATCAGCGGTGCAAGCGCAGAAATAAATGCCATGTTCTTTATCATGATTTTCGTCTCACCCGTCCGCATCCTCTCCGACTTCTCTTATTTTTTGGAAAGTGCGATTCTTTTCGTTTCCGCCCAGTCATATTGCTCCATGTAGGTCTGCAATTCTTCCCTGGGATAGCTTCGATTTCCGTCCAAATAATCATAATAATCGCAGCTGATCGCTTTGCGGTTAATGCGGTAGCTCCCCTTTCCGTTGTTCAATACGATATTCTCTACGCCTTGCTCCTTTAGGGCGGAGCGAATCTCACTCATGATGTTCCTGACGTACCGACGCTTTTTCTCCGTGTCCTCCTCCTCCGTCCAAAGGAGGAAGCGGAACTCATCCTCGGGAACCTCGCCCCCGCGTTTGTCGATCATGTATGCCATGACCTCCTTACACTTGGAACGCTTAAACACAACGGAAACCCCGTTTGCGATGACGTCAAACCGCCCAAAGCAGCGAACCTCCAGCTTTGCTATGGGAAAGCGAAGATTTTCATATGCCCTCCTGAGTCTGTCTTCATTGATCGGCTTAACAATAAAATCACTGGCATACGCGTCAAATGCTTCCAATGCATATTCTTCATGGCCCGTGACAAAAATGACGTTCGTTTTCGGGGAAAGCTTCCGGATCTCCTTTGCCACCTCGATCCCGCCGACAAACGGCATCTCAATGTCAAGAAGTGCAATCTGCACGGACTGCTCCTTGATGACCTTTAAGACCTCATCCGTATTCGCCGCAAAGAAAAACTCCGTACTCTCTCCAAATACCTTTGTCGCCGTCCCGTGAACGTCCCTTTGGATCAGCGGTACGTCATCTGCAATCAAACATTTCATGCCTTAGATTCTCCCTCTCTCGGAAACCGAATGGTTACGGTCGTTCCTTCCCTCTTTGCATGCTTTTCCCTTGTATGATGTTTTTCCCTGATAAAAGTGCACGTGTTCCTTAAGCTTTGGATCTTAGATCTTAGGATCCTTCCTTTTCATCGTGTCCCTCGAAGGGCCACCCTTTTCCCTGCTCATTTCCTTGCTAAGATGCTTGATAAAAGAGGTCTTCACCCACTCTGGCGTTGTCCTCCCAAGCTTCTCCAACCTGTCCGGCGCACCAGACGCCTCTTTCACCCATTCCCGAAAGGACGGATCCTCTGCAATCCTCCTCGTCGATCTGTGTATTTGATTTCGGATGTCGCCCGCCCCGATCTGTCCCCGCGCAAAAGCCTCCTTTACGGAAACAATTGCGACCACCTTTGCGGCCTGATACTCCAGGCGGTTCAGGCCAAAGGCTGCCGAATCCTCAGCCTCACCATGGGAACCGTTCCGGCACATATCCTGAAAAAGCTTGCATTCGTCATCGAGCCGTTTCATAGTTGCCCCAAGGTTTCTTGCGATGATTTTTTCCTGCATCCGATCGTGCGTATCTTCCCGTGATTGATCCTGATCCGTCATCGCCATCTTCTTTTCATTACTTATCTTTTTTATCATATATCAGATTCCGTTTTTCCTTTGCACTGATAATTTCCCATAATGCCAGCTATTCCTGGCAGTAAGCTGTTAAAATTTATAATGGAGTCCCAAGCTGAAAAATCCTTTCCTGCGATCCGACTCTTCCTTTGTCGCCCGCATAACCATTTGATTTTAGCATCCTTCTGATTCCAGTGCCTTTTTGATTCTAATATCCATTATACCTTATGGTTGCCACAAATCTGCCACACAACGACGCCATTAAAGCTTGTATGCCATGAAATTCCCATTATGCTCGAAGCCATAAGCCGCATAAAGCTTCACGCCCATGTTCGACGCAGTGATCCAGACGGCGCCACAGCCATAGTCGCGCGCTTCTTCAACCACGCGACATAACAAATCCTTTGCAATGCCCATGCGCCTGTAATCAGGATTCGTAAACATGCTGGATAAGAGTCCAAGCCTCCCCGTCGGGCAAGTAAAGTACGGCGGTTTCTCCACAAAGGACATGCCACTTGTTCCAATGATTTTATCGCCATCCAAAGCCAGCCAAGAAACAAAGGTACCATCCGCCATGTGCCTGTGATAAAAATCCTGTAATGCAGATGCCAGGTCCACATTCTTCGGCACCTCGCGGCCTACTGCGGTATATTCCTCCGTAAGCTGCGTGATCCGCATATGAATAAACATATCCAAGTCAGCTTCCGTAAGCTTCCGATAGATAATCTCCTTATCTCCGACCTGTTTTTTCTGTACCCGTCTTGTGTAGATCATTCGCGTGAATTTGATCTCATCACCACCGGTCTCACCAATCTTTACGTCAAACTCATTAGCATCAAACTCCGGGAAGAACACGTCACCATTCTCAATGGTCGTATCCACCTCCGTGATATACATCTTGTCAACAAAGGGAAGGGCCTCCTTGTAAAGCCCATAGCCGCCGGAAATATAGACATTTATCTCACCCTTCGCCGTGAAACCCGCACGGCAGCGTGTATCTTCATCTTCCGCCATGGCGATCGCTTCCTGCACGGAAGAAGCCGTCAGCAGGTTCTCGCCCTCAAACTTCGCAGTCCTCGACACAATGATATTCAGCCGATTCGGCAGGGGATGCCCGATCTCCTCATAGGACTTGCGCCCCATCACGACCACGTTCCCCGTCGTCAATGCCTTAAACTGCTTCTGCTCTCCCTTGATCCTCCAAGGGATCTGCCCATTCTTCCCGATCACATTATTCTTAGAACGCGCTACGATCAAACCGATCATCTTAATTCTCCTTCCTGTGCCAATGG
>JAEEGL013840106.1_pt1 | contig 33355 bp, 35 predicted proteins | sample 9134231 | NCBI WGS metagenome assembly JAEEGL01 (sample SAMN16246548, study PRJNA631951) | gut metagenome | biome: gut microbiome; feature: rumen; material: fiber-attached | host: Bos | place: Iran: Karaj | collected 2018-10 | reverse complement strand
TGGAGGTTTATATGGGTTGTCCCAGATTTGGTTCAACAATGAATGGCTGTATATGCCATTAGTGAGGTTTCCTGAATCTATATGAACCAAGTGTTAGTTGACCGGTTCATGTGATGGATTAAAATTGTTGAGATATCTGAGTTATTGATGATGAGAAGAATAGTTGTTATTTTATTAATTATTCTTGTCGGAATCCTTCAACCAGAAGTGGAAGTAGCATTTAATGTTACTAAATGATTGATATCAGTAGATGCAATGGTTAATACCGCCCACGACATTCTATGTTAATAATGATCATTATTAACAAATTGTCTTACATTATATGTCTATAATATAAGTATGTCCTTTGGAGGTAATACAATTGCTTGTTTATTCTGGTGTGAAATCTGAGTTTCTTCAAAGTGTTGAAGAAGATACGATTGCAAACAAAATTAGAGAAACCATCTTAGAGAAGATGGGCCGTAAAACTCCTGAGAACGAATTTCGTTCTTGGGAGAATTCGTTGAAGAACATGTACATTGTTATGAACGATCCTCAGATTCCTGAAGATTCGGGCGTTGCCATCGAGTACAATATCCCTCAGACTGCTAAACGAGTAGACTTTATTATTTCCGGTTACGACAGCAATAATAATCCTTCTGTAATCATTATCGAACTTAAGCAGTGGGATAAACTCAAAGCTATTCCCGGTATGGATGCCTTGGTTGAGACGTTCACAGGTAATGCTCTCCGTCAGGTAGTTCATCCGTCGTATCAGGCCTGGTCTTATGCACAGTTAATTAAGGACTATAACTCTACAGTACAGGATAAGCAGATATCCATTAGGCCATGTGCATTTCTGCATAACTATTCTAGAGTGGATAACGATCCGATTGATAGTGAGTGGTATAACGATTATCTTAGTGATGCTCCTGCATTTACAAAGGGTCAGAACAGCAAGCTTAGAGAGTATATCAAGCAAAGTATAGTGAAGGGTGATAATAAAGAAATTCTTTACTATGTTGACAATGGTAAGATACGACCATCTAAGAGTCTTCAAAATTCAATTGCAAAAATGCTACAGGGGAACCGAGAGTTCATTATGATTGATGAACAGAAGGTTGTATATGAAGACATCATCAAATGGTCAGAGCTTTGTCAGAAAGATGGTCATAAGAGAACTGTTATTTGTAAGGGCGGTCCTGGAACCGGAAAGACAGTTATAGCGGTTAATTTGTTAGCTGAATTAACACAGCGTAATCAACTTGTTCAGTATGTATCCAAGAACAGCGCGCCTAGACAGGTATACCTTAAGAAACTAAAGGGTGTAGTCAAGAAGAGTAGTGTTGATAATATGTTCAAAGGATCCGGGTCATTTGTTGATGCTCCGGAGAATATGGCGGGAACACTACTTGTGGATGAAGCACACAGACTAAATGAGAAGTCTGGTATGTTTCACAATCTCGGAGAGAATCAAATAAAAGAAGTTATTCACGCATCGTTATGCAGTGTGTTCTTTATTGATGAAGAACAGCGTGTAACTATGGATGACATCGGTAGTGTGGACCAGATAAAGAGATGGGCAAGAGAAGAGAATTCAGAAGTATATGAATTAGAACTTGTATCACAGTTCAGGTGTAACGGATCTAATGGTTATCTTGCTTGGCTTGATGACGTTCTTCAGATTCGTCCTACAGCTAATACTGATCTTGATGGTGTCGACTTTGATATCCGAATCTGTAATTCACCTGAAGAGGTCTACAATCTCATCGTAGAGAAGAATAAGACCACCAACAGTGCTCGTATGCTTGCAGGTTACTGTTGGGATTGGAATAAGGCAGAAGCCAATAACACTAATTACCATGATATCAAGATAGGTGACTTCGAGATGAGTTGGAATCTTGCAAACGGTGAACCATTTGCCGTCTCGGATACATCAGTTAATGAGATTGGTTGCATCCATACTGCTCAAGGTCTAGAGTTTGACTATGTTGGAGTAATCATAGGTGATGATATCAGATGTGAAGATGGAACAGTTATTACTGATTTCACCAAAAGGGCAAAGACAGACCAATCTCTTAAAGGAATAAAGAAACTGAGTAAGGAAAATCCGGAAGAGGCACAAAGACGAGCAGATGAAATAATTCGTAACACTTACAGAACTCTACTGACAAGAGGGATGAAGGGTTGTTATGTTTACTGTACGGATAAGGAACTTGGGGATTACTTGAGGGAAAGAAGTTTGTTATGAAACAATACTAACTGTCCCATTATAAGCCCTCTTGATAAAGCCGGCGGTTGTATAATCCAATCATGAACTTTAGAAGTTCATAAGTGTCATTGTTGTTTGTAGTGTCATGGTTTAAATCCTCCTTTCTAGCTGGCCCGGCGTAAATGCCGGGTCATTTGAATCCGAACGCAAGAGGGAAGACGGGGCGAAACCATTTTCGACGGGGGAGGCGGAAGTTCGCGGCGACTTATGCCAAGACGGCACCGCATGAGTATCTTGTGAAGTCCTGTACACTCACAAGAACGACTACTACTGGTTCATGGGGCTTATTAACCGCACGAAAACGGAGTTTACAGGTATAGTCCTGAGAAGGCACTAAGAGTACAATATTAAAGTAGAATATGTCTTGTTTGGAGGCTCACTATTAACCCTGCATTTCTGACACAACCTATAAGCGACTACGTGGTCTTTGACATCGAGACCACAGGCTTGTCACCTGAGACCGATCAGGTTGTTGAGTTGTCTGCGCTTAAGGTCAGCGGAGGCGAGGTTGTGGATGAGTTCTCGATGCTGGTAAATCCCGGGGTTCCTATCCCGGAAATCGTGACTGACATTACAGGCCTCACGGACGCGATGGTGAAGGACGCGCCTTCTATCGATGTGGTGCTCGGCGAGTTCGTGAAGTTCATCGGCAACGCCGTGCTTATGGGGCACAACATCAGGATGTTCGACCTTAAGTTCATACAGCGGGATGCGCTTCGGTGCTTTGGGAAGGAGCTCGCGAACGACTGGGTGGATACGCTTGTTATTGCGAGGCGTTTTTTGCCGGAGCTTAGCAGCCGTTCCCTGGAGTCGCTGTCTTTGTGGTACGGGGTGTCGTATGCGGGCGCGCACAGAGCCCTGGCTGACTGCCGGATCAATAAGAAAGTCTACGATTGCCTGACGCGCGAGATGGCAAACCCTTCCGAGGCCGCAATGAAGGTCAAGGTGTGTCCCAGGTGCGGGAATGTGATGAAGAGAAGGTCTGGCAAGTTCGGCGACTTCTGGGGTTGCGCCAGCTTCCCGGACTGCAGGTATACGGAGGATGGGTAGGATAGGGAGTTGTTTGTGTATTCTTAAGGCTTCGGAGAGTTTCTCCGGAGTTTTTTGTTTGTGTTGGGGATGCGGCGCGTGATAGGGGCGGTCTTGTCGTTTTTTGTCGATAATTGTCTCCAATTGTCGATAAATCCCACGCCGAAACATTCTACAATTAACAGGGGTGTTGCCCCGGACAAAGGCGGTTACCTCTAATCCAATCTTCAGAGTCTTCATTGGAAGCCTCCTAAGATTCAGATTGGAGGTGGTGCAGATGAGTGACTACGAGATTCTTATTGTGATGCTCACGATACTAGCAATCATTGTAGGTCTGCTTGTTGAGTACATTAAAAAATGACCGCCCCATTATCCCGGTGAGTGGTCATTTTTTGATCAAAACCTGAGGTAACCGTCTTGGGTAACACCTCTTCTTGAATTATACAGCAGGGAAGATGGCTTCTCAATATAATTGTTTCTCGTTAAGGAAATAAGTGGATAGTAGTTTGGATGAATGGATTATGAAAGATGATAATTATGATATAATTATGCAAACGGAGGTCGATTATGAGAAATAATTACGATATTTCCAAACATAACCCAAGGAAGAATCCTTATGCAGAGAAGCTTAAGCGTCAGGTGACGATGAATCTTAAAATATCGACGATTGATTACTTTAAAAAGCTAGCAGAAGAGACTGGCATCCCTTATCAGAATCTTATAGATCTGTATCTTGATGATTGTGTCCAAAAGGGGATTAAGCCAGACATAGATTGGAAGACGCCTGCTTGATTTATATACATAAGAAAACGCTTGTAAAAACAAGCGTTTTCTTATGTTGTGGCTTGTTCATTGAGCGCATCTTGTATCACTTTCATCTTTTCTTATTTTTGATACAAGATTTCCCGTGTATTTTAGTATCAAAAAGTCAGTTTCTTAAAAGTGATACAAGGTTATTGAGAATTCCTTGTATCAAAATCAGCTTTTCGAGGATGTGGTACTGAAAAAGGCGCGGATTCTTGTATCACTTTCGACTTTTTCGCGTATTGATACAAATTCGGGGCTAACGGATCACAACTGCGGGGGTAACGGATCACAAATGCCGGGGTAACGGATCACAACTGCGGGGGTAACGGATCACAACTGCAGGGTTCCTGGGGCCAAATGCGCCTTCGCCGCAAATGCTTTATACTTAATACATACCGCGAAGGAGGGCGCACTCCGCATGCCGCTTCAGATAATACGTAATGACATAACCAGGGTGAAGGCCGACGCGATCGTCAACACCGCCAACCCGAAGCCCGTGATTGGCGCGGGCACTGACAGCGCGGTCTATAAGGCGGCGGGGGAGGACAAGCTGCTCGCGGCACGTAAGCTGATTGGCGACATCAAGCCCGGCGCGGCGATCGAGACTTCCGCTTACAACCTTGATGCGAAGTTTATTATCCACACGGTTTGCAATCCATGGAAGGGCGGCGGCAATGGCGAGCTTGATGTGCTTGCCGACTGCTACCATAACTCGCTCGTCCTCGCGCAGGAACTTAACTGCAAGTCGGTCGCGTTCCCGCTTATCGGCACCGGCGCTTACGGCATTCCGCACGATGATGCTATGAGTGTCGCGCGCGGTGTGATCAGGGCGTTCCTCAAGGACACGGAATCAAACATGAAAGTGATGCTCGTTCTGTTCGACAAGCAGTCGGTCAAGTCGGCCGCGGCGGTATCGAAGAAAATCAAAGAGTACATCGACGAGAACTACGTGGAGGGCGCGGTCGCCGACGAGTACTCTCCCACGCGTTACGAGGGGATCTCGCGGCTCAACATGCACGTCCCCCAGGTGATGATGAATCTGCCAAGCGGGGCTGAACTTCAGAAATCTTTCGCGCAGAAAGTGTTCGAGTACGTGGACAGCAAAGGCATCAAGGACTCCGCACTTTACGGCGGCAAATACGAGATCTATTTTCCCAAGCAGATCCTGAGCAATATGCGCAAGGACGCCGACTACCACCCCTCGAAATACGTCTGCATCGTTATCTGCCTCGTGCTGCGTTTAAACCTCGACGAGACGCTCGATCTTCTCGAGCGCGCAGGGTGGACTTTAAGCCGCGCGCGCAAGGCGGATGTGGTTGTCAGAGCATGCATAGATAACAGTCTATATGACGTCGCACTCATCGATGACGAACTTGAGTCGAACGGCTGCGACGAACTTCGCAAGATAAAATAATGTCAATCTGAGATTTACCTTTTGGTGTCTCTTCCTAACTACAATTAAGTCATAACAAACAGGCCCGGGAGGCGGCAGGGAGGTGTCCCAATAATTGCCCTCACGCCAAGCCCGAAGATGATTTAATGTTAACAGGAGGAAACTAAAATGATTGGTGCAATTATCGGAGACATCGCAGGTTCAAGATTTGAGTTTGACCGCGGAGATAAGAGCAAGGATTTTAAGTTGTTTACAAGGTATAACCACTTCACGGATGATACCGTCATGACGGTTGCGGTTGCCGAGGCTCTGCTTAATGCGGGCGTTGACGCTGATGAGAAGACCGTCAAGACAGAGCTTATCAAGTCCATGAAGAAGTGGGGTCAGAAGTACCCGAATGCAGGCTATGGTGCAAGATTCATCTACTGGGTTCTGACCGATGACCCGGAGCCGTACGGAAGTTACGGTAACGGTTCGGGTATGAGAGTTTCTCCCGCTGGCTGGATGTACGACACCATTGAGCGTACGCGTGAGGTGGCACGCTGGACGGCTGAGATTACTCATAACCACCCCGAGGGAATAAAGGGCGCGGAGTCAATAGCAGCAGCAATCTTCCTCGCACGTAACGGCGAAGATAAGGATGCAATTAAGACATACATCGAGCGTGAGTTCGGATACGACTTATCAAGAACACTCGACGATATCCGCCCGACTTATAAACATGTTGAAGACTGCATGCATACAATGCCCGAGGCGATTACATGTTTCCTCGAATCCGACAGTTACGAGGACACCCTTCGCAATGTTATGTATATAGGAGGTGACACGGATACATTAGGCGCGATTGCAGGTGCGATAGCAGAAGCTTTCTACGGAACGCCTTATGATTTGTATAAAACGGCACAGGACTATCTTCCTGACGACATCAAGGACGTGGTTCGAAGGTTCGTAAGCAGCCGTATCCGCGTAGATAATAATTGATATGACAGATGCTGAAGCAAGACGTTTTATAAATGACTATTACTATAGCCCGAATCCGGGGGAGGAGGAGAAGTTTCTTTTCGAAGAGGGGATGCTGTACTTGATCGACAAGTACCACAACCCGCAGCACATGAGTGACCTCGCTTTCTTCTACTTGGAGCAAAGAAGGCACGACCTGGAGCTTAAGTACCTCGAGATGGCGGCGGAGTACAACTACCCGACGGCTGTCGAGGAGCTCGGGTTCATCTGGTATTACGGTCAGACGGGCGTAGTCGATTATGAGAAGGCTTATGGTTATTTTTTAAGAGGGCAGGAGCTTGATGACGATGTCGTGAGAAGCTGGAGCGAGTGCAAGCTTGCGGACATGTACCATAACGGGTATTACGTGGAGAAGGACGAGGCGCGGTATAAGAAGATGATTGAGTCGCTTTACGCTTACTGCACTAATCCCGGGAAGATGAAGTCCGTTTATCACTATCCGGAGAGGTGTCTGCCGCATTCGGAAGTGGGAGTGAGGCTTGCGAGGATCCGCGCTGAAGAAGGACGTGTTGATGAGGCGGCGGCGCTTTTGCACGACACGCGAATCAGGCTCGGTGAAGCCATCAGGAATAACCCGACGTGGTGGGGCAACATCGAGGTGATGGATCAGGTCGTAACGCTCGAGTATAAGATAGGTGCTGCCGGCGCCGGAGTAAGCAGGAAGCTTGATATTTACGACATCTTCTGGATGTGTGAGCGCGAGTGCACGGTTGCGTTTCTTTACGGCAGGCGCAGGTTCCTGATCGAGGTCGTTGCTGACGAGACTTCTGACGGCGAGGTTATCAAGAATGTCATTAAGTTCGACGGCAAGTGGTTCAGGACCGCGCGTGAGTTTCTCGAGAAGGCTGAGATTGACGGGAAGAAGCTGACCGTTCTTTACGACGCACTGCAGGACATGGAGGTTAATTATGGATGAGCTGATAAAAGGCGGTAACAGCAGGTATAAGGAGTACGAAGAACTGATGCTTCTGCGCGACCAGTATCAGAGGGAAGCGTGCTCAATCGAGACCTCTTATGTCAAGGAGTTCGGCGACTTGCTGCTCAAGGACTTCGAGCTTAAGGTTGAGTGCATCAAGAAGAAAAAGATGATTGCGTTCTGCCAGGCTGCGGTCAACCACGGGGATGCCATCGATGTCGCCGCAATGAATGAGAAGATAGCACGCGACATGGCGGTCTACAACGCGCAGCTTCAGAACATGCTTAACTCGAAGGAGGCGGCCGATAAGTCGGAAGTGGTGCCGGCATACAAAGTCGAACGCGCGAAAAGGATATATCACCGTATCGCGAAGTTGATTCACCCCGACATCAATCCCGAGGCCGCTTCCGACGGGCGCATCCGCGAGTTGTGGAACCGCATCGTTATCGCATATCACATGAATAACGATGAGGAGCTCGATAATCTCGAGGTGCTCGTAAGGAAGGTCTTGAAGGATAAGGGAACTGACGGCGGCGAGGTCGTCATTGATGATATAGATGAGCGCATCAGCAAGCTCGAGGCTGAGATAAAAGATATCACAACGACGGAGCCGTATGTGTACATTAATCTGCTGGCCGATCCCGGGGCGGTCAAGCGTAAGAAGGATGAACTTAATAAGTCGATTGAGGAATATACGGAGTATAGTTTGCAGTTATCTGGGATGCTGCGCGATTTGTTATCGGAAGGAGGTGCACCGTTAGCATGGGTGGAGATTTAATCAAGGCTGATAAAGAAGGTCTCGTGAAGGTCACGGGAGAGAAGGGCCTGGGCGAAGTGATTAAGCCTTTAAGCCAGGAGATACATCTGTTCGATACTTATATTGCGGGGACGGCCTACCTTAAAGATCCGTCAGTTCTGGACGAGATTAAGCCGGGGGACCGCGTGATCTTGCAGCGCGAGGATAACCGCTTTGACGATAACGCTATCCTGGTGCTCAACGGGAAGAAGCAGAAGCTCGGCTATGTGCCTGAGAAGGATAATGTTGTTTTCGCGAGGCTGATGGATGCCGGCAAGCTTCTCGGCGGCCGGATCAAGAGCGTCAGCAAGAAAAGTGAGTCTTTCCGCTCTATCCGCATCGCCATATTTCTGGTGGATTTCTAAGATAATCAACAGATTGGCGCAAGATTGTTTATTGAATTAAAGGGTGGCGGAATATATCCTCTGATTGTCGGGTGTGAGCACCTGATTTGAGAACGGAGGTAAAGCTAAATGACTGAAGATAGAATGGTTAGCAAACAGTTGAATGTGGATGCGTTGGAGAGCGTTGTCGGCGGCGCTCAGGAGCCGGGTGAGCTTAAATTACCGGATAATCCTATTATTAAGGTCGCTTCGATGGAAGAGATACTCATCGCGATCAGGAATAGAGAGCATGATACGCATTACGATATGTTTGGCGATATAGAAGTAAGGATAAATCCCAGACGTACTGGCGCTTTGCAATAAGATAGATATAGAAATAGTAAGAACACCGCCTGTTTGACCGGGCGGTGTTTTTGTGTGGACTGAAATGTCTATGGGGGTTGTCTCTACGAATAGACTTTTTTGACGTTTTATGGAGAATTAAGCCCAAATTTCTCTATGATTTGTCTCTACGAATAGACAAATCTCAAGCATTTTATAGACATCCACCCCAAAATCACCCCATTTGCCACAATTTTGGACCTGTTTTAACTCATTTGCACCTCAAACATTAAAAACAGCAGGCGCATAATGAGGTTGTCTAAAAAATATAAGGTTAATTGATGAGAGGTTGCCACTCAAGCATGGTACTTGGTTAGCCGATATAATCCCAAAGAATATATCGGTTATCTATTCTCTCAAAAACAAGCAAATTCTAAGCCGCCGGATTCTCAGCCCGGCGGTTTTTCTATTCGCTTATCTATTCAATTATCTGCGCGTTTTTCTGCCCGTTATGTTGTAAACTAGATAAAACAAAATCAGGCAGGTGCTTCAATGTTTATAAGTAACGACATAATTTATGTAGGCGTTAACGATCATGAAATTGACCTTTTCGAGGGGCAGTATGATGTGCCCGCGGGCATGGCTTACAACTCGTACGTGATCGTGGACGGGAAGGTCGCGGTCATGGACTCGGTCGACAGGAACTTCGGCAGCGAGTGGATCGCGAATATCAAGGCGGCGACGGGCGGCAGGGCGCCTGATTACCTTGTCGTGCAGCATATGGAGCCCGATCACTCTGCCAGCATCGCAGTGTTCGCGGAGGTTTTCCCGGAGGCGAAGATCGTCGGCAACAACATGACGTTTACCATGATGAAGAAATATTTCGGCACGGACTTTGCGGAGCGCAAGGTGGTGGTCAAGGAGGGCGACACGCTTAATCTCGGCAAGCACGAGCTTAAGTTTGTGACGGCGCCGATGGTGCACTGGCCTGAGGTCATGATGACTTACGACATGTGCGACAAGGTGTTCTTCAGCGCGGACGCGTTCGGCAAGTTCGGCGCGCTCGACGTCGAGGAGGATTGGGCGTGCGAGGCGAGACGCTACTACTTCGGCATCGTCGGCAAGTTCGGCCAGCAGGTGCAGGCACTCCTCAAGAAAGCGGCGGCGCTCGACATCTGCGTGATCTGCCCGCTCCACGGCCCCGTGTTAAGCGAGAATCTTGCGTATTACCTCGACCTCTACAACACCTGGTCGAGCTACGGCGTCGAGTCCGAGGGCGTGCTCATCGCGTACACATCAGTTTACGGCAACACGAAGCAGGCGGCCGAGCTCCTGCGCGAAAAGCTCGAATCCAAGGGCTGCCCGAAGGTCGCGATAACCGACCTTGCCCGCGACGACATGGCTGAAGCGGTGGAGGATGCTTTCAGGTACGGCAAGATTGTCCTCGCAACGACGACGTATAATGGCGACATTTTCCCGTTTATGAGGGAGTTCATCGGCGAGCTGGTCGAGCGCAATTACCAGAATAGGACCGTCGGCATAATCGAGAACGGCACCTGGGCGCCGATGGCCGCGAAGGTCATCAAGGCGAAGTTCGACGGCTGCAAGGACATTGTCTTCGCACAGAACGTCGTCACGATCAACGCGGCGCTTGATGATACATCGCGCGGTCAGATTGACGCGCTTGCTGAAGAGCTGGTTGGGTGAGGTTTTGATTGATATCTGCCACGGTTGTACGTATTTTCCCTGTTGAATTTGGGAATGTACGTACGCGTATAGGTACAAACCCTTAAATGTACCTATTTTGAATTAAAAACTATGAAATGTACGTACACCGGTGCGTACATTTTAATTTGAGATGACCATATCTATCCGATAAAGTAGTATAGTATATACATACAAGTTTTGGAGGTTATTATGATTTGTCCTAATTGTGGAAACGAAGTGGATACTGGAAATAAATTCTGCAGTTTCTGTGGAACGCAAGTAATCAATGCAGCGCCGCAGCCATACGCTCAGCCGCAGCCCAATCCGAATCAGTACCAGAATCCGAATCAGTACCAGAATCAATATCAGAACCAGTACCAGTATCCCAACCAGCAGTACGCACAGCCGGTGCCGGCTGATCAGAGAACAGGCAACGCTACTGTTATCCTGGTATTCTTGATCATCTCGTGTGTAGTTCAGGGATTCTTCTTGATTCCTCTTGCTTGGTGCATTCCTATGACCATCTACGCCAACAATTGCATGAAGAACGGCATTAAGATGACAACCGGATTTAAAGTGTGCGTCCTCCTGTTTGTCAGCCTTATCGCTGGAATAATTATGCTCTGTGACGATAAGTGTTGAGAAAGAATAAGACTAAGTAAACAAGCAAACTTAAACACCGCCTAACAACAGGCGGTGTTTTTGTTGAGTCGGAAAAGTAAGGCAATTGTGTGGCAAAACGTAGTTTTGTATAAAAAATCCACTGATATTCTACATAATCAGTTAGTAGTTCTATTACTCATAGGACTACTAATAATTCTTATACATATAATTGGAGAAATAATCCGTATGGATAATGTAGTTAATCAACCCATACTGCAACCCATTGTGTCTGAACCCGCTCAACGAAAGAAGAATATGACTCTGTCTATTTTATCTTTGGTATTGGGTTTATTATCAATAATTCCGGGCCCATGTTACATTCTATTATATGATCCTGATGTCACCGTTCTTACAATACTAACTAGTTTAGAAGTTATTACTAGTTTAGTAGCTATTGTTCTTGGCATTATTAGCTTGGTCAAGAAAAAAGGCGGTATGGCAATGGCCATTATAGGAATTTGCTTTGGATGCAAATATTTGTATTGGGTTATGTGTTACGTATTCGCCTTTTTTTGGCTCGCTTATTGTTGCTGCGGAACCTAATAATCTGTATTAAACAACATAACAAACACTAAGTAGGCACCGCTGATTTCCGGCGGTGTTTTTTATGCCACATTTTTCCCTCTTTTTCGCATCATTATTATGGCATCGTGGAGGGAGTTTGTTTTTATGAAAGAGGTAATGAATGAAAAGAAAGAAGATAGCGGCAATTTTGCTGTCATTCACGATTCTAATGTCGGTCGCATCGCGTGTTCACGCTGATGAAGTGGAAACGGCAGAAACGCTGACAACGGAGACTGAAACTGTTGAGACTGAAGTAGCGCAACCCGAAGTTGTTGAGACAGAAGCTGCAGAAACTGTAGTTGAAGAAACGGAAATAACTGACGCCGCAGAAATGGCGGAAGCAACAGGTATTGCAGTGTCGTCGGATAACTTCCCCAATGCGAGGTTTATGGCATATGTATCAAACAATTTCGATAAAGATCATGACGGATACTTAAGTCAGGACGAGATAGATAATGTAACTAATGTTTACTTGGAAGGATGTAGTGATGTTACCGGTATTGAGTATTTTGCTAATCTGACAGTGTTAAATATAAGAGACGGTTATTTGAAAACCCTCGATGTTTCACATAATTTGAATTTGAAAACACTGATGTGTTCCGGTAATTCCTTAACGAGTCTTGATCTTAGTCATAATGTAAAATTGGAGAGTTTATTCTGTTATAGCAATAAAATTACTAGTCTTGATTTAAGTTCAAATGTTAATTTGATTGTTTTGGTTTGCCAGGATAACCCGCTTGAAAACTTAAACATAAGTGGTTGCCCTTTGCTGAGCATTTTAAGATGTGAACATTGCTCACTTGACAGTGTCGATATAAGTGGTTGTCCCAAACTTGTTGAGTACGCAAACGATAATAACTTTGTATGTCCTACAGAATACGATGGGTCGGATTTTACGTGCGTAATCATAAAAGATTCAAAAACAAGATTAGCTCCTTACGAATCACCACTTGAAGTTACAGCAGCAAATTTCCCGGATCCTAAGCTGTTGTCTTATGTTTCACAAGTTGCCGATAAGGATCATAACGGAATATTAAGCGGAGACGAGATAGAAAGCGTAACCAGTATTATCTTAACGGGCTGTAAGGATGCTACCGGAATCGGGTACTTCACGAATCTCGAGACGTTGAGCTTGAGAAGCGGTTCTTTGAAGAGTCTGGATTTAAGTAATAATCCCAAATTGAAAATTGTATTCTGCGATCATAATCAGCTGACCGGCCTTGATGTAAGCGGACATGAATCTTTGGAAATACTGGCTTGTGGAGATAATCCGGTTGAAAACTTAAATATCAGTGGTTGCCCCAAGTTAAAAACCTTAAGTTGTGAACACTCATCGCTTGGAATGGTAGATATAAGCGATTGCCCGATCCTTGCTGAGTTTGCTGTCGGGGTTAACTTTCAATGCCCTACTGTTTTAAAGGTAACCGATTCTGATGGTTCTGATACAAAGTATCGCGGAATGATAATAAAGGATGAGACAACACTACTGTCCCCGTATCAGGTGACTCATGAGGAGACTGAAGTTGAGGAGGCCGAAGTTGCGGATACCGAAACCGTTGAAGCAACCGGTATCGCTGTTTCATCATCAAACTTCCCCGATGCGAAGATGCTGGCGTATGTCTCGGACAATTTCGACCTCAATCACAACGGCCGCTTAAACCAGGACGAGATTAATAAGGCTACTGAGATCACTGTCCCGGAGTTAAGTGATGCAACAGGAATCGAGAATTTCCCGATGCTTAGATACCTTGACGTAAGAGACGGCAACTTAACAAGTCTGGATGTCTCGCACAATTCCGAGCTTGATATTCTGATTTGCAACAACAACGCTTTGTCCGCTCTGGATCTGAGCCATAACAGCAGTCTGTGTTGCGTCCTTTGCGATGGCAATAAGATAACGTCCCTTGATGTAAGCGGGCTGGGTGAGCTCGAGACTTTGTCTTGCGAGAATAACCCGATAGAGTACTTGAATATAAGCGGCTGCACCAAGCTGGCTCTCTTAAGCTGTGACAACACGTCTCTTAAAAACATAGATGTAAGTGACAGCCCGATCCTTGTCGACTCGTTTTCGCCCGATTCAACACAGGGCTTGATAATCTGCAACGACGACACTCAGGTTATAACTTCCAATCAAACTCCGGCAACGGGCACTGATGCAGGGCTTTCGCAGCCCACGCTCGAAAATAACACAACAAACACGCAGACAACCGCGACCGCTACAACATCAATTGAGCACGGCGGATCCACAGCAAGTGCTACTGATGCTGGTGCTGTCAGGCTTTTCGAGAAGACGCCAAAGGGACTTGTTGATAAGCTTTATGTCATGGTGCTCGGCCGTGAGGCGGACTTAGCGGGCGAAGCTAACTGGGTGGATCACGTTACCAAATATAATGTCAGCGGGGCCGGCCTGGTGTGGGGTTTCCTGCACTCAGGCGAGTTCCAGGCGAGGGCACTGTCTGATGAAGAGTATGTTGACCTTCTCTATGAAGTGTTCTTCGGACGCAAGGCGGATGAGCAAGGTAAGCAAAACTGGCTGAACATGATGAATAACGGTTACAGCCGCGACCAGGTTGCCCAGGGCTTCATCGACTCGGAAGAGTGGCAGCACCTTTGTGATGAATACGGAATAAAGTCAGGCGGCGCCTGACACGCGTAAGTACGTATTTTTGCTCCCGAACCGCGTATAGTACGTACACACACTAAGTACATTTGCCCCTTTGTACGTAATTTTGCCCCAAACGCTCGAAAAGTAAGTACACGCGTAAGTACGCAAATGTGAACTTGTGACCTCGCCGCAACAAAATCCGTCTAATGAGTGAAGGCAGCGAAAGGGGTGCGCTATGAAAAGAGTAATTGCGTTGTTTATGTCGGGAGTGATGGTGTTGAGTCTGGCCGCGTGCGGCATAGCGGAAGGCGGCCGCGAGTCACGTGGCTCAAGAGATTCACGCGAAGAAAACATATCTGATAAAGAGATCGAAGCGCTGCAGGCCAACGAAAGGCCCATGCTCGAGATCACATGTACGATCCAAGCGCCCATTCCTGATGATATGGACCGTGACAGCACGCTGGTGCTCGGCTACAACGGAATGATTATGAATCCGGATGAGTACGGCCAGAACAAAGGGCCTGTCTCAGACGAGGACTATATGACGATTTATGAGTTCTGCATTGATGCCGTGGAGAACGACACATACGCCGATTACTATGAGGATGTGTGCGACGGGCAGACCTACCGCTTCGTGTTCACCGATGAAGACGGCGACGCGCATGTGATCTACGACGGCTACATCTACGATAACCGCGAGCTAAATTCCGTACACGACCTGATTAATAACTATTACCTGCAATAATTTTGTCCCAATATTCCACCACATGTGCGTAGGATCTCATAGTAAAATTAGACTATGAGATCTTTTGCTTTATAAGCGGGAGGAGGTCTATATGAGATTAGTAAATTTGACGTGCCCGAACTGCGGGTCGCGGTTGAAGGTTGATAAGGAAACGGGAGAGTGCGTTTGCGACAGCTGCGGCGGTTCGTTTTTCCTCGATGACGAGGCGCAGCATGTTCAGTACGATAATGCTGAAGAGGCGGGCTATCAGTTCGAGAAGGGCCGCCAGAAGGCGATGAGTGAGAGTGCGCCTCGTGTGCAGTATGTTAACACGCAGCAACAGAGCACTCCGAAGAAGACGAAGCTTCCGTTGTGGGTATGGGTGATCCTTTGGCTGGTGTTTTTCCCCTTCACGGCAATCTATGTTGTCTACAAGAGTAAATTGCCTGAGAAAGTGAAGGCGGTGCTCATCATCGCTATAGCACTGTTCTGTCTTTACGCGGCAATCACAAACATCGCGACCGGCGGCGCGTGATATTGTTTATAAACCCGCGGTATCAGACTTACCCCGCAATAACAAAACTTGACCAAAACGGTGGAAATCCGTGCGACTTGGCTCATACGAACATAGAATGTCGGGGCATTAATAATATAATATCTGTATGTTTGGAAGATCTAAGAATTCTAGGGATACACAGTTTCACGAATACTGCACCAAGTGCGAGGCTGACCTCACCATGCAGAAGGGCTACAGCAATGACGTACCTTTCTGGATTTGCAAGGGCTGCGGGCAGATGCTTATCAACCCTAATGTCGAGAGTGAAGACGATGTCGCATGGATCTGTGACGGGTGCGGACAGATGCTTAACGTGCAGCCGGGATTCAAGGAGAATAACGGAACTTTCAAGTGCCTGTGCTGCGGTTTTGTGAATGCGATCGACGAGAAGAATCTCTACGATTCGGAGGATGAGTACCAGCGCGATCTTGTAAATCCGTACAGAGGATTAAGTGACGAGGAAGTTTTAAGGTTAACAAGTTACCAGGAAGTCGGCAATGTAAAGGACAGAGCTGACATCAGCATCGTGACCTCACCAGAGACAGGTAAGAAATACATCAGGAAGTTCTTAACCACATACGATAAAGATATCTATGAGTTTTTGAAGAAGAATCCCGTGAGCCACATGCCGCGCATAGTTGACCTCGCTCAGAGCAGCAACTGCCTCATCGTGATCGAAGAGTTTATCGAGGGACACACGGTGCAGGATGTGATCGATAATGGGGTTTTCGAGAGGTCGGAGGCAATTAGGATCGCGCTTGATGTGTGCGAAGTGCTCAAGGTTCTGCACGGGCTGCCGACGCCGATAGTGCACAGGGATATCAAGCCCTCGAATATCATGATAACGCCTGAGGGGGCGACGTACCTTTTCGACATGGACGCGGCGAAGTGGTACAACACCGCGAAGAGCTCCGACACCGCCTACATAGGCACGTGGGAGTATGCGGCTCCGGAGCAGGTCGGGTTCGGGCTGAAGGCGTCCTCGGTGAAGACCGATATCTACGCGATGGGAATTCTTTTTAACGTGATGATGACGGGCAAGGTTCCTAAAGAGTGCCGCGCGGACGAGCCTTACTGGTCGGTGATAAGCAACTGCATCAGTCTCGACGCGGACGCAAGATATAACGTGAACGAGCTGATGGATGCGCTCAAGGAATTGAGGGGGAAGGATTGATGTTTATGAAAGACACGGGAGAGTTGGACAAGAAGCTTCTTAACACGGCGCCGGACAAGATCGGCGAGTACCTTAAGGAAAACGATAAGTACCTCGCAGGCGGCGATAAGTCGTTCTACTACTACTTTAAGGACATCGTCGACGCGAAAAACATGCGCCTTAAAGACATCTACACGGCGGCGGGGGTGTCCGAGTCCTACGGCAGCAAGATCGTCACCATGGAGAAGCACACCAAGAACAGGGACCTGATAATCAAGCTGTGCGTGGTCGCGCATTTCGCGCTCGGCGAGATCAACACCGCACTCAAGCTGTACGGCTTCAACGCGCTATACTCGAAGAACCGCAAGGACGCGTGCATCATAGTCGCAATCAACAACAGGATCTTCGAGCTTACCAAGATAAACGAGATGCTCGCGCAGCAGGGCCTCGAGGGCTTGTGCGAAAAGGGAGATTAAACGGACAGACGACAGAGTATTATAGATTCACTACATTTTATAGGGGGTAGAATTATGGGTGATGTTTACGAGTTTGAGATGAGCGATTATTCAAAGGGTGGCATGGAAAAGCTTTACGGATTGGTCGCCTACGTGACAGCGGAGCTTAAGGATATCGGCCTCGCGACTGATGATGTCTACGAGATTATCGAGGATATTCTCCGGGTAAAGCTCCTGCACGAGAGTGTATGGGAGGAGACGATCAGGCAGCTGCTGGACGAAGCCCTCTCGAAGGCAGAGTCAGACTCCCCGGAGGACTTCCGCAAATCAATTACAGCGCTGTTGGAGGATGATGAGGAAGAGTAGTTTATAATATAAGGGCATGGAATAGATAGGAGGGGTAGTTATGTTAACAATGTTATTTTATGCTGCAGTCATTTATGTGGCAGTCAGCATGCTGGTTTGGTGTATCAGAGCCGCGTGGGGCATCGCGAAGATAGTCGCTTTCGTGGTGCTGCTTCCGCTTCTGATTGTATGGCTCGCGTTGTCCGGGCTGATTTTGATCGCAATCGGACTTCTTATATTGTCGGTCATCTTTGCCACGATCGGCGCGATATTGTGGGTGTGAGGGATCAGGATGAATTGCATAGTAGAGAATTAAGTTGATAGATTTGTCCAAAATAGTGCGTATTTTTGCTATAAATAATGTCTTTCAAGTTTGTTAATAAATAACTAAATATTTTTGCCTATAATATGTTTAGAGATTATTTGGAGAGATATATGTTTAACGATAAATCTAAAGAAAAAATTAAAAGGGTACGAGCGGTTGCAGTTACAATTGTCAGTTTAGCGGTTATATTCGTTTGTGTAACTGTTATATTTGTTGTAAGCAAATTACATCGAAATGAGGAAGCAAAGACTACGTATCCTAATGCTTCTGAGGCTTTGTCGGATATATCTGAATTCATACAGGATGATCTTATCGGATCAGAGGGGACCGTTGCGTATTATGACAATGCTCCCGCGTTAGAGGATGTTGTTCGCATAAGTCAATTGCAGACATTATCTTATAACTATAATTCGATTTGTACAGTAAGTGATAATGGAAATGTAGTTTATTATGTATCTTACGAAGGAAATGTTGTATTAGGAATCGATGTAAATGATATAACTATTAACATCGATGATAGAAGTAAGATAGTTTCAATTTTATTACCGGATGTTTCTATCCAGAGTTATAATGTGGATCCATCATCTTTGTCATATATTTTTGTCGATAGTTCTTATAACACCGGCTCAACCGGTACACAAGCCCAGGTCCTTTGTGAAGAGGATTTAATAAGTAAAATCCCTAATGAAGGATTGATGTTTAATCTTGCAAGAGAGAATACACAGACTGAAATTGAGGCGCTTACCAAACCTATCATTGAGCAATTTTATTCTGATTACACTTTGCTGATAGAATTTGTTTGAGTTGAGGGTAAATACAATGAAAAAGTGCATTTCTATGTTGTTGATTGGTGGAATGATAATTGTCATTCTATCTTCTTGCTCTTCTGAACGTAATTCTTCACCTATAATAGATGGAACCGTAAGTTTGGTTGATGAAACACAAGAGATTACGGAAGTTGTTGAAACAGAAGTAGAAGACTATTCAGACTCTATTGTTCCTGATGAAGTACAGATACAATCAATATGTCAGTTGGCAACCCTTCAGTGCTATTATCATAATGTTGCTAGAGCTGTAAAATCTCCTGGAGCCGGAGTATCCCATTTTGGAGAAACGGAAACAGAGTTTTGGTTTGAATATACAGCTTATGCCGAACTTGGAATCGATTTTAGTCAAGTAACGATGGTAATAGTTGGAGATCAGGTTATTGTAACTTTACCTGATGCTCACATTATAGGACAGATCCAAGTTTTGTCAGATTCGATTACCGATCCAATTTATCAACCTAATGCTTGGTATAGGAATGATATAGAAATAACTGCTACAGATGTAAGTGAATCTATGAGTAATGCTAATGAGACTATTCGTTCAAGTATTGAGGATGATACAGCTCTACTTGCCACTGCCAAGAGAAGAGCTCAAGAACTCATAGAGAATTATATCAATCAGATAGCTGCTCTTTCAGGTCGTAATTATGAAGTTGTATTTCAAAGAGTCACTGAAGAAGGTTATACTCTTCCTGATTCACAGCCAGAAGAGTCAACAATTAGTGGCAATGCTCAGTGATAAATAGAAGTATTGGAATGGTAAACATATGACTCCGAAGAAAGCCGTACAAACTTTCAAAAAAGAATACCCTTCACTGAAGATTGTTTCATTGAAGAATTATCGTACTGCGTATCTTATTACTGCATACAAAACACCTGATGAGATGGATCCTTTCTACCTTGTCGATAAAACAGACGGTTTCATCAGGCGGTATACAATTGCCGAGAATCCTTCGAGATATTACGATACTAAAGATATTGAAATACCTGATTCATGGTTTGAGTGAATTAGTGCTTTTGTATCTTTTTTAGTTTCAGTTTATGGTCTTCAATATAAGTCCTATTAATGTCCCACACGCGTTACGGCTGGACGGTATAATATGCTTGTAAGGTGAATAACACTTTACTTGCTGTTCATGGTTTTCATACATACCTCTGAGTTTTCCACCGCCGGGTTGTACCTCCCCGGCGGTGGTTTTTGTGTTAATAGTTTGAAATACTCAATTTATGTACTATTGATAAGAGTGTGAAAATGCAGGATGTTTCAGAGTCATATGTGGATAGATGGTTATTTGATTCGATTATTGATAGAACAATAGCGATGACACTTTGAAGAAGACGGTAACTAAGAATAATGAGTAGTATTATAAAAACCCCTGAAGATGTTCTTCAGGGGTTCTCTTTAGGTGTTATTATAATACTCATCATCTTTATGTTTTCTGCAGTTTTCGCAACTATGTTAGTTATGGTTTTCTGTGCTGTATATGCTAATTATATCTGAATAGATGTTATTCATTATCTTGAATGATGAGATAACAATTCTAATTTAATATATGGTTCTCGAAAGCGTCGTCCCTTCACCTCCGGACGGCGCTTTCAATATAATAGTATAATGCGATTTGTTAACTTGAACTCTTTTTCTGGGTGTGTCTGCCATAATTAGCAGTTGATAAACGTATGATGTAGATTGCTCCATAATGTGTGTAAAAAGTAGAGTTGCAGATAACATAAGTACACATAATTAATTCTCCATCCCCCACTCAACCTCATTTTCACCCCCGACGCTGTGATACAATATCCCCATGAAAAAGCAGTACACAGTTATCTCTTCGGACAAGGCGGCTCTGTCCGGAGCCATCAACTTTGTAGAAACGACAATAAATGACCTCGGAGTAAACAAGAAGCTTGCGATGCGGACGGTTCTCATGACTGAGGAGCTGATACCGCAGTTCATCGAGAGCGCCGCCGATGACGGGGAGATCCGCATCACGGTCCGCAAGTTCTTAGGCGACATCAGCGTGACGATAACCGCTGAGGGCAGCCGCTTCGACCCGTTCGACTTCGAGACTGACGGCTCGTTCATGACCGATACCTTGAGCAACAAGGATACGCAGCGCGCGATCCGTTCAATATTGCTTAAGTCCCTCGAGAACGACTTAAAGGTCGTCCACCGAAACGGCGTCAACACCGCGCGCATTTCTGTCGGAAAGTCCGAACAGTCCAGACTCTACTTAACTGCTGCTGCAGCCGTCCTCGGCGTAATAATCGGATTTCTCATGAAAGCCGCACTCCCCGCAGCCATCGCGGACGGCATGGACTTTTACGTTCTGACACCCGTCAAACTGATGTTCTTCAATGCATTGAAGATCATCATCGGCCCCGTCGTCTTCTTCTCGATAGTCTCCTGCTTCGCGCAGTTTAAAGACCTCTCGGAACTCGGACGAATCGCGGGTAAGGTCATGGCCTTCTACCTTACAACTACCGCCATTGCCGTTGGTGTCTCGATAGCGCTTACCAAGCTCATAAGCCCCGGCGAGTTCGGCGCCGCACTTGGGTCCGTCTCAGCCGTCCCGCCCGACGTCCCGCTCAACCCGGACCTCGACACTTCGATCCGCTCGACAATAATTAACATTGTTCCAAATAATTTCATAAGCCCCATCCTTGAGGGCAACATGCTCCAGATAATCTTCCTTGCAGTGCTGTGCGGCCTTGCTGTCGGTAAGATAGGAAGGTATGCTCCCGTGATGCAGGAATTTTTCGACGCGTGCAATTCACTTGCGCTTGCGGTCACTTCCATGGTGACAAGCTTCATCCCGCTTGCGATCATGTGCACGACGGCGCTCATCATCTCGCACTTCAACTCGCAGGCACTCCTGCATGTTCTAAGTTACGCGGGCGTTTTCCTGCTCGGCATACTCTGCATGCTCGTGGTCTACGGCCTCATGATCCTCATCGTGGGCCGCCTGAACCCGTTTACGTTCTTCCGTAAAAACCTCGAGGGCATGGTAACCGCAGCCTCGCTTTGCTCCTCATCCGCGATGATGCCTATCAATATGCGCATCTGCACCCAGAAGATGGGAGTCTCACCGAAGGTCAGCAGCTTCTCGATCCCCCTCGGAGCCACCGTCAACATGGACGGCTCGTGCATCAACCTCACCGTGTGCGGCCTCTTCCTCGCGAAAATGTACGGCGTGCCCGTTCCAACCTCTGCGCTCATATCCATGGCGGTAACGATCATCCTGCTTTCGTTGGGTTCCCCGGGTGTTCCCGGCGCCGGCCTCGTGTGCATGGCTGTCGTGCTCGACGGCATCGGCTGCCCGCTCGAAGCGATCGGCCTCATGATGGCAGTGTACCCCTTCATCGACCTTCTCATCACCATGTCGAACACCACGGGTGATGTCGCTGCGACGCTCGTAGTCGCGAAGAGCGAAGGCCTCCTCGACGAGAAGGTCTACAAGCGGTTTGAGGTCTGACCTGCCACGCACTCATCCGCAGCCCCGCGGCCCTACACTCCGCAGCAGCAGATAAGATAGAAATTAATTAGGAACGTCCTTAAGGCGTGAATACTTTATAATCTCCTGGGCGACAATGGAGTTGATCGACTGCAGCATGTCCTTATCGGGGAGGGCCAGGTAGTAGCCTTGCAACAGGTCGACGCCGAGTGTGATTACGGTCTTTAACTCTTCACTCGTTTCGACGCCTTCCGCGAGTACAACGATATTGTTGTTGTGCGAGAACTCGATTACATCTCTTACGAAATGCTGCTTCTGCGGGCTGTCTTCGATGCCCGACAAAAGTGCTCGGTCGATCTTAACATAATTCGGCATGTAGCGAAGAAGATTCGTGACGTTTGAGTATCCCGTGCCGTAGTCGTCGACGGCAGTGTAGAGGCCGATCCTCTCGCTGGTCTTCTTGCGGCGTTCGAGCTCGTCGTCAGGCGCCTCGGAGTGCTCCGTCAACTCGACTACGATCGAGCCGGGGCGTTCAGACATGAATTTCTCAAGCTTCCTGAGACTGTCCTCATCGAGCATGTGACCGGGGATGGAATTGATAAATACTTTCTTGCCGTCCGACAGGATCGACTGGTGCATCTTCATGAGCGCGATTACATTCGCGAATGTCAGCCTCTCGACGTCATCGAGTCTGTCGAAGAATTCCGCATAACGAAGGATTACCGGAGGTGCGAGGTAGGGTGTGACCTGAGCTCTCATCAGCGCCTCGTAACCGTAGATCTTCGCGGTCTTCGCATCTACTATAGGCTGGAAGTGATACGACAGCTTATTATCCACGAGTATCTGCATTACGACGGATGCAACCTGCTGCTCTTCCTCGGTAAGCTGCCTGTGGATGAGACTTAGTGCATCCGACTTGTTGTTATTCTTGCGTCCTATCGCGAGGTTAACGAGTCGCTCAACTTCCTCGCTCGTTGCGGGCGTTCCGCTCTCGACTCCGTAGTATAGGCTGAGTTCGTACTCTGTATCGTTGTAGTTCTCAGCAATCATGGACATGAGCTTGTCTTTCTCATCGAGAATCTCCTGATCACCCTCTTCTCTTGTTAAGTGGAGTGCCACGAGCTCGTCGTTACCCGTTCTGAAGCAGATCGAGTTGCGCGCAGAGAAGACGTTCTCGAGTGCGCTTGCTACCGTTACGATCGCCTTGTCGCCCTCCTGACGCCCGTAGGTGTCGTTTACATAGGAAAGGTTCTTGATATCTATCGCAAGCGCGCTCATGTGGCCGCCGTAGTTGTCCATAAGAGACAGCAAATTCTCGGTCTGCTCGAGGAAGCCTTTGTAGTTCAGAAGACCCGTAAGGCTGTCGGTCGTGATTCCCTGGCGCGCAATCTTGGAACTTCCAATAAGGGCGTCTCTTCTTTTGAAGCATTCGATGCCGCGGCTTATGCTTCTAAGCCATGCGCGGTACTCGGCCGAGATGACCGCGGGCTTGCCGTCGTAGCGCACCGCCGTGTAGCCGAAGATGCTGTCATCGTAGAAAAGAGGGAAGAAGTAGAACACCGACGGCTTCTCCCTCTCCTCGTAAAGCTCGGGGAGCATCTCGCTTTTGTCTATCAACGTGTCGGTTAAGATCTTGTCGTTATTCTCGTAAGCGCCGCCGCATCTTATCGCGTGTACAATCTTGTCCTCGAAGCCTTCTCCCGCGTCACCCAAAGACGGGTTAAGACAGAGGTTGAAGCTGTCAAAGTCGCGCACGAGATTGATCGTGCTGAATATAAGTCCGATGAGACCTGACATCGACGTCTGCGCGATCAGGTCCTCGTCCATGTTGTTGAAAGGCGAGAACATCGTGCCGAGTGACAGTTCCGTGTCCCAGGAATTGCGCAGATAGTAGGTGGGCTTAGCGCTCTCGCAGTTGCAGCCGCATGTGCCGCCTACGAAGACTTCAACCTCGGAAGGCACCTTCTTAGGCTCAGTTCCCGTTATCAATGCGTGCGCCATAAGTGCCGCGTTAGTCCCGAGTTCTGTGGATGAGATAGATATCGATGTAAGAGGAATCGGTGCGTGTCTGCCTTCGTCGTTCGAGTCGCAGCCGACGACCACGATGTCCTCGGGTATCCTGTAGCCGTTCGCAGTCATTATTTTCGCAAAGCCTAATGCCATGCAGTCGTTCGCACATGCCACAGCCTGCGGAAGTTTCTCGCCGCTTCTAATGAAGTTCTCAGCGAGGCTCTCGCCGCTCGTGTACCAGAAGTCCCCGTAGAAGACGCGGTTCTCGTTAAATTCTATGCCGTGCTCCTCAAGAGAATCCTTGTATGCGTTAAGGCGGATTATCGAGTGCGGGTGCCATGACTTGCCCGTAAGAAAAGCGATGTCGCGGATCCCGTGCTTCTCGATAAGGTGGTCTATAATGAGCTTCTCGGGCGTGTAGTTATCGATGTGGATGGCAGGGAAGTACTTGCTGTCCTGATCTACGAAAATAACCTTGCCCTTATAAGTCTTGTGAAGCTTCTCCTCGATCTGCTCCGTGAGGCCCTTGATCTGTATCGTGTCAGCAAGGACGACAACGCAGTCGAACTTATCGTAATTAATGAGCTTAAAGATGGACGCGTCTCCGATGCATCGTGCGAGCGTGTTCTGGTACTTGATGTACATCGCGAACACCGCGACATCGTAGTCAAACCCGATCGTCTCCTCAAGAAAACCTTTAAGGAAAGAGGTGTAGGAGTATTCCTCCGGGTGCCCCACGAGCACTGCTATCTTTTTGCGCCCTGAGCCTGCCATCTTATTCCACCGCGAAAACGCAATACCTGCCGTCATCGTAGATCAAGTCAGCACCGAGACTTGCAAGGTTGGGGCTGTTTTTCTCCTCTTCCGATGAGTAGGTCAGTACGAAGAAATGAGACTGTGGTTCATTGCCGAAGTGATCCGTGCGCTGAAGCCACTTGTTAAGAGTCAGGTCATCGGGTGAACCGACTGCTGTGTAAACATCGATCTGCCCGTCAGACATATACATAAGAGTATTCGACAGCCAGAAGATGGAATAGCCTTCTCTGTAGTCTGTCTCGTTCAGGATGAAGTCGGATACGCGTGCAAGTCCGGGCTCTGCGACGAATGGATCTGCAATGTAAGAACTGCAGGTTCCTGTCGAACAGATGAGGACTGCGGCACCGATGGCAAAGTAGCAGGCAAGTTCGTGTTTGGCTTCCTTGAAGTCGAAGTGCCGTATTGCAAGGACAATCAGGAAGTAGCCGAACGGCATTGTCTGCTGCCAGTAACTGCTCATGCCGTAGATGTAGGAATAGACGACGCACATGATGGCAATCATCGAGAATGTAAGTACGACGAGGATCTGCTCCCAATCGCTTAACTTCTTGAACTTCACGATGAGGATGACCATGGATGCGATGACGACGGCGCACATAACGAGACCTAAGCCAATCGCGATCCCGTTGAAGCTAAGAAGCTTAACATCCTGCGGCTCATTGAAGTAGCCGTATTTGTAACTTTGTGAGAATCCGAAGCCTTCGACATACCATCTGAAACTTGTAAGAAGGCTTCCGTTTCCTTCTGCCCAGGTAACCTGCTCCTGAGCCTGGAAAGAATAGAAGTTTCCAAGTACTGCGATGTTGATGAACAGGCCCATTGCATTAAGAAGGAATGCGATCAATGAGTAGTTATAGAATTTGAGATTCTTTTTCTTGACGATGATAGCTGCAACGAGCAGGGGGGCGAACATTACCATCGAATGGCGGATGCCCTGCATGCCTGATAAGAAAGCAAGCAATCCCATTACCGCTGCACCGATAATTATCATCGGCTTTTTCTTAGAGGTGCACATCTTGATGATGCCCCAGAGTGCGCCTAATGATACGAGTGCGTGTGCAAGATAATAGCCGCCGTAGATAGACTGTATCATGTACCAGAAACCGACGGGAAGAAGCGATAATCCCGCAGCCCACAGTCCTTCGTATTCAAAGTCGAGGTCGCGGGCGATGCTCCACATAACGAGCACGAGAAGCAGCAAGGCAATAGCCATTCCGATGTTACGGGCCGTATCCCAGTTGTTCGGACTGAAAAGAAGGCCGATCTTATAAAAGCCGATCATGTTTACGACACGAAGTTCTGTGCTGTAGAACCAGTCGGGGTTTATAAGTATGTGCGGGAACGGCATCTTGAGCTTGGCTAGTACCATCTCGGCAGCAAGGTCCGAGTCGATTATTCCGCGGCCGTACCTGAACAGGAAAACAAGGTCATAAATGTAAGCTATGACGCAGAAAATAATGGGTGGAATCAATTTCTTTTTATTATCTTTATTCATGCGTATATAGTACCACACGAGTTAGTGTTTATAAACGGCTTCGGGGGTATAATGTAACCAATTAACCTTCAGGGGAGAATCTCATGAATAACATTCAAGTTGCCAAAGAAACGATGCGGATAACTGAAGACGGAGCATACGAAGTTTCCGGCATGAAGGTTACTTTCAACAAAGATGAACATACCGATGTTAAGGTCTATTCTCCCGAAGATGGCGAAGCACTTCTCGGGCGGTTTCCGGAGTTTTCTTTAAATGACAACATCTGCAAATTCACAGTAGTGAATGCAGATTCTTTTGAAGCTGCCAAAGATCTTGAGAAACCCTATGTAATGAATTTTGCCAACGCCCATAATCCCGGAGGCGGCTTCCTTCTCGGTTCTCCCGCACAGGAAGAGGCGCTTTGCAGATGCAGCACGCTTTACGCTTCCATCTCATCTTCAAAGGCGTCACCTATGTACCGCTACAACAACACACACTTAGGCCGTGTTGAATCAGACTACATGCTTTTGTCCGAGAATGTTCTTGTGTTCCGCAACGCCGATCTTGAACTTCTCGAAGAACCCTTTACCGCCGGTGTTGTCACGGTTCCTGCCCCGAACAAAAGAGGCGCCGCCATGCTCGCACCTTCATCTTTGATCGAGAAGACTATGTTGCGCAGAATTAGAATTCTTCTGCTGATTGCCGCTGATAACGGCTACAGGAATCTCGTTCTGGGCGCGTGGGGATGCGGGGCCTTCGGTAATGATCCCAAGGATGTGGCCGGGTACTTCAAGCAGGTCCTGGTTGATGAGAGATACGGGTTCCTTTTCGACGAGGTGAGATTTGCTGTTTACGGCAAGGAGGACGGGCGTAATATCACGGAGTTCAGAAACGCTTTTGCGTGAGTGATTAACCCACAGTGAACACGAGCAGCGCATCTGCTATGATGGCGGCTGCAAGCAGTCCCCCGAGGATGTAAACGGGTGCCGCGGGAGCTTTCTCGAGTTTGCGGCACAAGGGGTGAATGAGTTTCAAAAAAGCTGTGGCGAGCGCGCCGAAGAGAAGTGAGCTTACAAGCGAGATCCTGCCGTCGAAGTTAAGCGGCCACACCTCGTAAGTCCAGGGAAGATACCCCAGCACCTTCTCGAGCGGGTACGAGACCACAAGTTCGAGCACGGTAGTAATAACAGCACTCGTGGCGAAAATAAAAAGAGCGGAATGTTCCTTCTTACCGTACAAAAGCAGAAGCAAAAGACACCCGAATCCGTAGATCGGAATCAGCGGCATGTGAAGAATCCCACGGTCGGCATATGAATGGTTAACGATCAGTTCGAGCGCGACCTCATAGATCCATCCGAAGAAGGAGCCGGCTGCAAACTCGATAATGTAGGTCATGAGAGTCTTCATTGTTTCACCGTATCACGTGCCCATACTTAGGTTCATAATACTCCTGTTTTGCCACTTTTAATCCCTCCCCCGTCTTATTTTAATTGATAGAATTAGATGCAACAAGGAGGGTTATTCATATGTCTAACAAAGTAAGAATAGTTTCAGCTGCACTGTCAGTATCCATGTTGTTTGCTCTTTCAGGTTGTTCCGGAACCGGGGCGTCTTCTACACCGGACTTTTTTGAAGAGCAGGGCCTTGAGATCACACCTCAGGGGCATATTGAACTTGCCACTACCGTGAATGACGGACAGAACGATGTCGGTGATATCGTGGCAAGCATCGATGTCAGCATATCCGAAGTTGCACCGTCTGAGCGTGAAGATTACAAAGAAATCATCTGCACTTATGTGTACGACGAGAGCGGCTGTGAGGAAGGCACTGTGGTTGCCGGCTGGAACGGTGCTTTCGACAGATATACAGGAACGTCATTCGAGTTCTATCCGGATCCCGATGACGAAGACAGCATGCCCGCTGTCGTTGAGTTCGATTACAACGGCCGCCATATAGATGTTCAGATGTCTTACAGCATTGAAGGTGATGAAGAGGCCGGCACAGTAACGGTCATGATCACAGTCGTCTGCCCGGAGGACTACGATGGAACTGTTTTCCAGATCGGCTATTCTGATATGGCGATCGACAATGCCAACAGCGAAGTTGATTACACTCAGCATCAAACGGTTGATGGGCTCCCGGGCTTCGGCACGAACGGCCACGATTACTACTACTTCAGTGCATCAAACAGCTGAGGAGCTTGACTGCTTGACTGCTTGACTGCTTGACTGCCAAAAACGCTTCCCGCAGCAAAAAAGCATCCCGTCAGGGATGCTTCTTTATTTTGGCGGAGAAGGAGAGATTCGAACTCTCGAAACCCTTTTGGGGTTTACACGATTTCCAGTCGTGCGCCCTCGACCAGGCTAGGCGACTTCTCCGTGACTTATATATACGCGTATAAACACAAGGCTCAAACGCTCGAATATTGTACTTGCTTTATCCCCCTTTGTCAAACAACACATCACACCAACTTACGCCTGTGATATAATCAACCGCGGATAAAGACAAATTAAGCACATACGAGGTGTTTTTGAATATGAAAAAAATGATTGTTTCCATACTTTCGCTGTCTGTCATCGCACTTGCGGGCTGCGGTTCAACTGTAACTGAACCCACGCAGACGGTGCCTGACTATAACACAGTAACGGCAGCTATCACCGAGTACGAGGATGCCTACAGGGAATTCGTCAACGGCGGTGAGGGTGAAGTACAGTTCGTAACCGGAACAAGTGAGACGCCTCTTGGTGCTCCCTGCGATATCCGTTATTCCCGTACCACAGACGGCAGATTCGAGTCCTGCTCACTTACTGTTACACGTGACAGGGAAGAGCACGACGAGTATATGAATGTTTCACCTGATCTTATGTTGTTCGTACGTACTTTTGTTGATGATGAAGCCGAGCTTATCCAGATCGATAAGTACATCTGCACGGGAGGGGCTGTCTATCACATCAATCCCGAGACACAGACGCTTGAGCCTGTTGAAGACATAACGGCACTTGACTGCTTCATTACTTTCAGTCAGGTGAGAACTGCTTACGGTCCCTCGGGTTCTGAGGATTCTGCTGCCGCATTAAGTGAGACACAGGTAGCAGCATAATTTAAGCATGGGTTTTAGAAGAGGAATGTCCGATGGTCTTGCCATCGGCTTAGGTTATCTATCTGTCTCGTTCTCATTCGGCATCATGGCCGTCACGAGCGGTTTGGCTTGGTGGCAGGCGGTCCTTATCTCGCTTACCAACTTAACGTCAGCCGGACAGGTCGCAGGCGTCGGCATCATGTCGGCATCGGGCGGTCTTATCGAGATGGCTATCGCACAGTTCGTCATTAACATCAGATACTCGCTCATGGGCATCTCGCTGTCGCAGAAGACCGACGAGTCCATGAATTTCCCCGCGCGCCTCATAAGCTCGTTCTTCATTACGGACGAGATCTTCGGCGTCGCCGTCACGAAAGAAAAGGTCGGCTTCAGATACATGGCGGGCCTGGGCTTTTACCCCGTCATCGGCTGGACGACGGGAACTTTGCTTGGTGCCGTATTAGGCAACATCATGCCGCCGTTTGTAACTAATTCACTTGCAATAGGTATCTACGGCATGTTCGTGGCCATCGTTCTTCCCGTGTGCCGCCGCTCCAAGATCGTCGCCGGCGTAAGCACACTTTCAGTAATTCTTGCAGTTGTATTCAGGTATGTGCCTTTCCTGCATGATAATGTCTCATCGGGATTTGCCATCATCATCTGCGCCGTCATTGCGGCTGTTGCAGGTGCCGTGATCACACCTGCCCGCGAGGAAGATGTAAAGGAGAATGTAAAGGAGGAAGCCGATGGATAACAGGATCTACCTTCCCCTTCTTGCCGTGTGCGCTCTGACGACATATCTTATCCGCGCACTGCCTTTCACGCTCTTCCGCAAGAAGATCACGAACAGGTACATCAAGGCGTTCTTCTACTACATTCCGTACTCGGTACTCTCCGCGATGACTTTCCCCGCGATACTGTACTCGACGGACTCTCTGATAAGTGCAGCGGCAGGCGCCGTCACCGCGATCGCGCTCGCGTACAAGGGCAAGAACCTTCTCATAGTTGCGATAGGAACCTGCGCCGCATCTTTCCTGGTAAGCCTTATCGAGCTTTTGCTCCGCTAATCTTCCTTTACTTCGCGAAAAAAAAGCCGGCATTTCTGCCGGCCTTCTGTTATTCAACTTAAAAACTGTCAGTTCTTATGAGGAATATACTTGTAGATCATCATAGCTGTTGAAGAGATAGGCATTGTCTGGAGTATGACGTGTCCGGGACCTGAAAGTGTTGTATTGAACAGACCTTCACCGCCGAACAGAACGTTCTTAACGCCCTTAACCATCTGAATATCAAGGTTAACTGTGCTGTCCATCATTACTGTATATCCTGTATCAACGATCATTGTCTGGCCAGCTGCGAGGTCATACTCGATAGCGGATCCGTCAACCTCGAGGAAGACGATACCTGTGCCTGAGAACTTCTGCATGATGAATCCCTCACCACCGAAGAATCCTCCGCCCATGTTCTTCTGAACGCCGATTGACTGCTCAACATTACCGAAAGAAGCGAGGTAAGCTCCCTTCTGAGCAAGGATAGTATTACCGTTGAGCTCGACAGCCTTGATGGAGCCGGGGAATGAAGATGCAAATGCAATCTCACCGGGCTGATTAGCTGTGTATGTGTTGATCATTGCGCTCTCGCCGCTGACCATTCTTCCAAACATCTTGCCCAAGCCGCCGCCTGAAGTGGACATCTCGATGCCTGATGTCATCCAGCTCATTGAGCCTGACTCACAGTTTACTGATTCACCGGCATCAAGAGAGATGATTACTACAGGTAAGTTACCGCCTTCGATTCTGTAATTCATAAAGGAACCTCCTCATTTATGGGAATTGAATGTAAAATTAATTATATCATAAATATTTTAGTGGTGTTATTATAGAAAAGAATTCTTGAATTTTTGAAAACCTTACTATATTGTATGCGTTATAAATAACCCAGGGGGGTAAGCAAATGATTGCTTCAACTAAAGGCCGATATGCTCTTAGAGTACTTGCGGATATGGCCGTTAATTGCCCTGACGGAGGTTTTCTGCCCCTTAAAGAAGTGGCTGAACGTCAGGAGATTTCAGAGAAGTACCTTGAAGCTATTGTAAAGCTTCTGGTAGAGAAGAAACTTATCGTGGGTCACCGCGGTAAGGGCGGCGGATATAAGCTTGCCAAAGCTCCGGAAGAATACTCTGTAGGCGAGATCTTAAGAGCAACAGAAGGAAGTATCGCACCTGTCGCGTGCCTTACGGAAGGTGCTGATAAGTGTGAGCGCTATGACCGCTGTACGACGATAGCTATGTGGACCAAGCTCGATAACATCATTAACGATTATCTTGACTCGGTTAAGCTGACTGATCTTATCAATCAATAAGCGCAATAATAAAATCTACGCCACATTCGTTCATACTATATTTATTTATGTGAGCATCTCACGGTGTTATAATCAAACCGATTATCATCATTGAGGAGGATTAGTATGAAATTCTATAAATGCTTAACCTGCGGAAAGATCATTGTTGTATTAAGGGATACAGGTGTTCCCACGATTTGTTGTGGTGAAGACATGAAAGAACTCGTTGCAGGTGAAGTGGATGCTGCTTTGGAAAAGCATGTACCTGTAGTAGCAGTTGACGGCAACATCCTCAATGTTACGGTAGGTTCCGTTGAGCATCCGATGCTCGCTGAGCACTACATCACTATGATCGCAGTTGAGACTGATAAGGGATTCCAGGTTAAGAACTTAAAGCCCGGGGAAGCTCCCAAGGCTTCTTTCGCTTTGGCTCCTGATGAGAAGGCAGTCGCAGTTTATGAGTACTGCAATCTGCACGGTCTTTGGAAGGCAGATATCTGATCAACTAACCTACGCACATGCACAAGGAAGATTTGGAAAAACTCGGATATAAGCTCGTATGGCAGGATGAGTTTGACGGGAATAAACTCGACGAATCATCCTGGAGTGTTGAAGAACATCCCGATCACTGGGTGAACGGTGAGCTTCAAAGCTTCGTTGACGACGGTAAGCACGTCTTTGTAAGGGACGGGCATCTCGTCATTAAACCGGAGCGAATCCTTGAGCCTGACAGAACTATCTCGTATAAGTCCGCCAGGATCAATACACAGGGTAAAAGAGATTTCACATACGGCTACTATGAGACGCGCCTGAAGATATCGCGCGGTAAGGGTTTCCTTACTTCGGTCAGGCTTTTGTCCACCGGGGAGCCGTACGGCGAGTGGCCCAAATCCGGTTCCATCGATTTTCTTACGGCTGACGGCCAGTATCCCGATAAGGGAATCAGTATCGTTCACTACGGTATGCCCGTTGACGAGAAGAGCGGCGTCTGCGGTGACGGCAAGACTGATCTGTCCGATGAGTTCCACGTCTATGGAATGGAGTGGCTTCCGGGAAAGATCAACTTCTATTTTGACGGCAAGGAATTCTTTTCCACTTCCTACTGGTACTCTCGCGATTCCGTGGATGATCCCAAGAAGTATCCCGCACCGTTTGATAAGCCTTTTAACATCGAGATAAATGTCTCGGTCGGAGGCGACTGGGTAGGTGCGCCCGACAGAACGACTGTCTTCGATGAATTATCAGAACTTCATGTCGACTATGTTAAGGTCTATCAGAAGGATGTTTACGAAGAAGAACCCGTAATGCCGGCAGATGAGAGGAAGTTCAAAGACCCCGATTCTACTGGCAACTATATAAGTTCAGGTGCGAAGAACTGGAAGT
>JAEEGL014638376.1_pt1 | contig 33358 bp, 37 predicted proteins | sample 9134231 | NCBI WGS metagenome assembly JAEEGL01 (sample SAMN16246548, study PRJNA631951) | gut metagenome | biome: gut microbiome; feature: rumen; material: fiber-attached | host: Bos | place: Iran: Karaj | collected 2018-10 | reverse complement strand
TATATGGTAGGTACTGTTAAAAGGATCAAAACAGATCGGACGCACCTTGCTGATGTCCACATTTCCATCCGTAAGAGCCGACTCGTCTACACTTACATTAACAATTTCGCCCTTCAGCAAACGTTTTTCCTTATCATAATTCTTCACCCTGCATTCCAGGCAGACTGCCAGCTCATTGATGATCGGAGCATTCACCAGATCACTCTTTGTAGCTGTGAAACCGGCTTTTTCAAATTTGTCCGGGACATCATTTCCGCTGGCAATACCGACGTAATCACAGGCCGCCACATGCTCCGCATCCGCCATGCTGACCGTAAAAGCACCCGTAATCTCAAAATTCTTACAGGTCTTATGTCCGACGGACAGGCAGATCAAAATCTCATTCGACTCGCTGATCCCGCCCCACGCCGCATTCATGGCATCCGGAACCCCATTCTCATCATAAGTGGCAATGATCCACACCGGCTGCGGATAGCTCAGTGGCTTTACGCCAAAACTTTTTCTGCTCATTATTTGTTCCTCCCCAATCGTTTTATTGTAAGATCATCCTGCTGCCCCAAATAATATTTATCCAGAACAGCCTTAAATACAGCTTTCTCTTCACCCTCTGCCGCAAGGTAAAACAGCGTCATACATGATCGCAGCTTCAGGTCATCCGGATATCCGAAGATCCTGGAGGGATTGCTCTCCTTCAGTTCCAGCAGAGCTTTTGAAATCTCCAGCAGATTCCCGGACAGATAAGGATCCGAAAGATATGCTTTCGCCTCCTCCAGGTCGGCAATTCCATAATAATCGGCAGTAGATGTCATCCCAAGGCCTCTGATCTGCGGGAAAATATACCACATCCAATGTGACCGCTTCCTGCCGGATCGGATTTCCGAAAGGGCTGTCTGAAAATCTCTTTTCTGTGCATCACGAAACCGATCAAGATCACTCGCACTCATCGCCGCCGACCTCCAACCCGTAACAGAGCAGTTCATTTCTTCTTTCATCTGGTGTCATCATTGATCGATGTTCTCATTCAGATTGCAGGAGATATGTTCAAATCTGTAATTCGTCGGATTATCTCCCCTCTTCGCACAGTCATCAAGGAACCGGTTGATCCCTCCGGCGGCCATCCCCGGTGACTCATACACTCCGAGAAGCGTATATTTTTCGTCAATAATGTGCTTTTTCATAACTGCAATCAGCTCAAGCATCTTCTTTCCCCCAGCATAAAAGATCCGCTCTGTTAAAACGCTTACCACGCAAGAAATATATCCATTTCATGCCATTTCTCGCCGCCCCAAGTGGATCCGGACTCTCCAAGATCCCGGAATCCGAGCTTGCGGTACAGCTTTACCTTGTTTTCATGGCAGGTAAGAACCATGCGCTTCCGTCCTCGTTCCTCTTCCCTGCGGCAGTACTGAAATACGAGTTCCTTTGCCAGCCCCTGTCCTCTGTATTCTGGCAGGACATCCAGACCAAGCAGCATAATGTTCCGTCCATCTGGATCATGAAGCGTGGCATTGGTAAAGAATTCATCACGGAATTCCATGGTGTTCGTGGCAATTCCGTTTAGGAATCCCGCCATCTTCCCGGATTCCCGATCTACAGCGATGAAAAACAGATCCGAAGCGGCTTCAATCCGTTCAAGCATATGTTCCTTTTTGCAGGCTTCATTCGGAGGAAAACAGATCTGTTCGATCTCTGCGGCCTCCTCCGCTTCCTCCGGAAGGATAGATCGGAACTCATATTTTCTATGGATCTCATCGTCCGGAATCCGCATGTCTTTCAGAAGCTCTCTTGCGCGGTTTCTGCCCTTTTCCGTTAAATAGGCATATTTATACTGCCCTCCGCGCTTCCTTTTCGGATCGATAATCAGTTTCTGCTCGTCCAGGCGGTTAATCGCATCAAAATCATATCCCTTCCAGGATATCTCATCAAACCGGTTTCCTTCCCTATCCTGAAACCGTGTCAGATAGAGCAGCGATAGCGTCAGATCATCGATCTCATCTTCTCTTGACCTTTCCGAAAACATCCTTTCAAAGCGATAGGTCTGCGCAACATCAGGGTATTTCTCGTGATCTACTTCCTCCATGAACATCTCATAAGGCCTTGCGTATACTTTACGTCCGTCATAAAGAGCCTGATAGATCATCAATCTCTCTCCGGATTCCGTATGTTCTGCGATGTCCAGGATCCGATACAGATACATACCGGTTTTCTTTTCTTCTTCCGAGAGCATCTCACGTTTGAAATGCTTCACAATGTCGCCAGGCTCGAACCGTCTCATTCGTCCGCTCCAATCATTTTCAAAATGGTTTTCTTCATCATGTTTGGATCAAGGATCCTTTTTAGAGTCATCCGCTGCCCGGTGAATGCTCCACACAGCCCACGCTATAGAAAAAAGAGTCACGCGAGCAATACCGTTGCCGGTACTCCGCCTTGGAACGGATGACAACTCATTATTGCATAATTCACCTGGCAGCGCAACGAAGATCCGCAGTTCATCAACGCTTTTCAATTCAGTTGTCTTACACGGTCAAGATAGTTCTTTTTCCCCTCTGGCGCAAGATTATCATAAGTGTAGAGAAACAGCTTTATCATCACCTCATCAGCACTCTTTCTACCCATATTTCTGATCGTCTGAAGATCCTCCCTTCCTCGGATATTTGTGACTACTGATTTGATCGATTGGTACCCCGCACGCTTGAGACAATTATAGGATCTGACAGATAATCCAAGCGCCTCAACATCTTCATCCATAAATTCCTTCCCTGCATAAACCGGAAAACGAAATTTCCCATTAAAACCTCGTATCCATTGCAGGAACTTCTCATCGCTGATTTTCTCACTAATCATTTTATTAAAGTCTTCCATGTCAACAATCCTTCCTTCTCCGCATTCAGCGGAATATGGAACCTTATGCCAGTCAACATTTGCATGATATCCAAGAATAATTCCTTCTTTCTCCAGCTTCATAACTCTTTTTTTGACAGCCACTCTACTGATTCCGATGGAATCTCCTATGCTCTGAAAGCTCATTCTTCCATGCTCCTCCAGAATTTCAAGTATCTTGCAATCCATACTGTCCATAAGATCCCTCCAATAGCTACATGTTCAGCGTCGACTCTGAATACTACCAGTATAATAAGGCTGATCTCACCCATCAAGGCGACTGGTTACGAAACGTAATCAACAACGCGCCGTTAGTAAAGGCCAGAGGTTCTTCTCCTCTGGCCTTTATGCTAACATCGTCTCTGGCGTAAGGCAGATCTCATGATTTTTCTCCATTCTTCTCTTTTACGAAACATAGAAGACCCTCTCGTCTTCAAGCCGGATACATGCCAGCCTGCAATTCTCATAATAATCTAATCCTTTGTAGCCGCATCCACAATCTATGTCATAGAAAACGCAGTCCTTTTCCTTGTCGTAAAGTCTGAACACCTCGCCATTCGTGTACATAAGCATTCCTTTTATAACCGTTGGTGTATGGCCGGAAATGATTGTCGTTCCAGGTACTCCTCCTACCGAAAACGCTTCAGTACGGGCGTAGATATAAAACTGCTCCAGTTTTTCCTTTGAGATAGACTTGTCCTCATAATACCCTGCATGCACAATGATGAAACGTTTTCCGTCCACTGTCCTCCGATAGAAGTACGGCATTTCTCCTATGAGCGAAGCCCATCGTTTCATTTCTGAAAAAGCAATGACCTTTTCAGTAATCAGATTCTCAATCGTGCCGTAATAGTCAAAATATGCCGATTGCAGAGCCGGTATCTGCCGCAGTGCCAAATATAAAGTCTGTGTATCAGCAGTGTCCGTCACATCCAATCCAAGCTTCCTTCCATAAGCATCCATGATGTTGATACACTCGGCAAATTCCACATCATGATTGCCTTTCAGCAACAAAACATTTGCAGCACACGTTTCCGCCCACCGCATCATTTCACAGGTCTGCGGACCTCTGTCCACATAGTCTCCAGCAAGGATCAATTCATCCCGCTCAGAAAACCCTATCTGGTCAAGCATCTTCTGAAATTCATCAAAATGGCCGTGAATATCGGACATCACGTATGTACTCATAAACCACCTTCACTGCTGATTATGCCGCATCCAGGGAAGCATCGCTATCGGCAAAACAATGCCATCTTCTCCTTCCAAAGGAATAACATTCACAAGATCTCCTGCATGTACTCCCATAAGTGGACTATAAGGCTCATTCAACACTTCTGCTGTAAGTGTGCCGTCTGGGTAGCGCTCCTTTTCGGTCACCCATATTCCCTCATAGTTTTCAGCCTTGTCCGGCGGAAGAAAATAAACAAGTATATCTTCAGGATAAGACGGATGCCGATATTCATCAAACGGAATATCCTCATGTATATCCGTCTTGTCCTTCATATATCCGTAGCATTCCTTGATCCGGTCAGCCTCATCCCGGAAAAGCGGCAGATCATCTTCATTATAAACAAGCGCATCGCATTCAAGGCTGCCCTCTCTCATAGTAAACCCTGCCGTCATCTTCCTGGCATTATGAAACTCGACTTCACCCTCCTCCGAGACATAAGCCCAGCATATCGCCTTATAGCTCAGTCCACATGAGGAGTCGAGGTAACAATACGTCAAAAGCGCATTGTCTTCCTCTGTTCCATGATACATTTTTCTCAAAACAACCTGTTCATTCGCAGGGAGATTGTAGAATAAAACAAAACGGTAGGGTAACTTCTTGACTTCATATTCTCTTATATCCATAGACGCCTCCTCATCAAACCGTGGTGTTTATGATAATGTGATAATAACACTCAACGGTTCCCCTGAGGTCGCCTAACTGGCGACAAACATCTACAGCAAAAAAGTCTATCCCTTATTTTGTAATATCTCAATCAGCCTCTCATCAAGGTAATGCTCCAAAATCTTATCATTCTTCAGCCCGGTTCCTTTATAGAAGTCCTCTGCCACAGCTCCGCCGATAGCGCAGAGGGTATCACAGTCACACTCCAAACTGAACACATTTCGGATGAATGAGATATAGGACTCGCTCTCGTAGAAGCACCGCATAGCCACCGGAACGCTGGTCATACACGTCACATCCCAGGAATAGGTCGTTCTCAGATCTTTCATCTCTCTTCCGGCGTGAAATTTATACTGATCCACCGGATACTGAGACATCACATACTCCAAAATCTCGTCTTTCGACGCTCCATGCCTAGCCATCCACTCGCAAACCGCCGTTGTGACAGCACCCTTAATTCCCTCCGGATGGTTATGTGATACCTTTGCCGTCTCCTCCGCCTGTTTTTTCACCTCTTCGAGATCATCAAAATACTGACCAATGTAGGAAACACGCATAGCAGAGCCATTTCCAAAGCTGTTATATGGTCTGGGATTCGTACAGAAGATCCATTCGAAGAAATGGTTCCCATATCCGCAATACGGATAGTTCTGTCCAATCCGTCTCATTTCGGTCTGATAGTCAGCATGGTTATCTACTGCGCTCTTGATTGCAAGACTCATAACAGAATCATCCGTGAAATCGCAATCCTCCGTATACAGTTCACAATGCTGCCAGTCAAGATCTGCCGGGCGATCAAACTCATGCTGCGATCCGGCAATATCTCCAAGTACTGCTCCAACGATTCCCATATCGTGCCTCCTTTAGTCCTCTTCCTTATAGTTTTCCCGGATTTCATCCAGATATCCGCCGTCTGAAATGCACGCTTCCATTGCATCGGCAGACGGGGCGCACCTCGCGGCTTTCAGCATCCCGGACACTACGCCGTAGTTTCTGCGGACACTCATTTTATCGTTATTGTAGCGAGCGGAGCGGTTAGCAGCGATCCCGAGTTTCCCGGCTTCCTTCACCGCATCGATATTCGCACCGAGAAAAATGAATTCCCACTGCTTTTTTCCCTTTTTCTTCTCCACCATCTTCTTTACCTTGTCGTAGGAATATTCCCGGCTGGAATTCTCCATCCCGTCCGTCGTGATAATGAATATGGTCTTTTCCGGACGTTCTGCTTCCGGCAAAGATTTCTGCAGCTTTCCGATATGACGGATCGCCCCGCCGACCGCATCCAGAAGCGCCGTGCTTCCCCGGACAAAGTACTCCTTTTCTGTGATCGGTTCCACCTGCGAAAGCGACTTGCGGTCATGGAGGATCTCCACCCGGTCATCAAAGAGAACCGTGGAAAGAAGAGCCTCTCCTTCCTCTGCTTTCTGCTTTTCCAGCATGGAATTATAACCTCCGATAGTGTCTGCTTCCAAACCCGACATGGATCCGCTCCGATCCAAAATAAAAACAACTTCCGTTAATCCTTTTTTCATGATGCTTCCCTCCGTTTTCAAAAGTCTGTTGCTTGCTTACGAGGGTAGTCTATCATGAAGCCATCAAAAAAAGGTCGCCTGTGCAGCGACCTTGAAAAGTCAGGAAATAAGGCACTTTTCGCCGTATTCCTCCAACATGATATCGAGTTCTATCATATCGTAGATCTGGTTTTCTATGAAGTAGGAAAAGATCACATCAGTCTTATCACTGGGAGACAACGCATATCCGGCTCGTCCCAAAAGATCCTTCGCCTCATCCAAGTTCAGCCTTGCCCCTACACAGAGACACATGGCTGTGATCTTCTGAGGCCGGTGTTTTGAATCGTTCTTGATCTTGGAAAACGCCTTTTTATCCACAAGCGCCCGCTTGTAGACCTCGACATTGGTCATTCCCTTGGTTTCAATGAGGTACATGAGATATTCCGAAAACGTGTCCGAAAGATGGGTCATCCGTTCCTTAAGGTTTGATTCGTGTTCTTCCGTGAAATCTGTGCCCTCCGCAGGCAACATCTTTTCACTGGCACATGGACCATCCGCATCTTCCATCCTTTCAGCAGGATTTGAATCTGCTGATCCCGAGGAGAGCGCTTTTGCTGAAAACATTCTGGACGCAAAAATCCCTCTACGGTTCTTTTCCAGCCTTGTTTCCATATCAGCTCTTGCCTCGGCATATGCAGAATATCTCGCATCTGTCCTCGGTATGGAACCGAAATGGCTGTCTCCGTACTCCTCTTCCCGCCTAGCATAAACGTAATGATGATCGATATAGGCTTCCAGATTCGGGTATATCCGCTCCCCGAGGGCAGTCTCTCTGGTTCCGAACACGACAAGAATGACATCCATCTCGTTATGAAGCAGGAAAGCATTGATCTCATCCACGGCGATCCGCATCCCTTCTTCCTTGGGATAGCTGAAGCTTCCTGTGGCAATCAGTGGAAAGGCGATCGACCGAATCCCGTTTTCTTTTGCGAGTGCAAGGCTTTTCCGGTAACAGGAGCGAAGTTTTTCTTCCTCTCCTTCTTCTCCGCCCCGGTACTGGGGGCTCACAGCATGGATTATATACTTTGCCGGCAGTCCAAATCCCGGTGTGATAAACACCTCGCCCTCCTGAACAACGCCGATCTTTTCCTTTCGATAGGCAAGAAGTTCGTCATAACCGGCAGCATTGTATATGGCGATGTCACACCCGGCGCCGACAGTGACCTGGTCGTTTGCCGTATTCACAATGGCTTCCGTATTCATTTTTGTGATGTCGTTGCGAACTATCTTAAATGCCATGCTCTCATTCCTAGTGGCTATATTTAATCATGTAAAAGCGATTTGTAATGTGTGAGTAGTACAGGTTCTTTCATTTTTTCTATAGAAATCAACATAAAACGGGATTTGAAGCTGAACTTGTAAAACTTAGCATCTTCTATCAATTCATCCAGTATCACAAATCGATACTCTCTTTGTTTTTCAAAGTCTTTATCCTTGCATAACAGATGTCTATACCGATCCCCATATTCCATTGCAAGTACTTCTTTACGCTTTTCAATTTCATTTTCATCGCCTGTTGTTAAGAATAACATCATGCGCAAATCATTTATATCATAATCATAGTAATGTATCTCAGACCCTATTATTTTGTGGTTTTCCGCCTTTAATACCTCCTCTGTAAACACATCAGGATCCAGAATAATAAGCGCATGACTTGCTTTTGGAAAATCATGTCTTATTGTTTCATATTCATCAACAGTCAAAACCAGTTTTCCATCATGAATATGATCCTCTCCATAATACGATAGACAAAAAACAGGCATTTTATCAACATCTTGAATACTCACCACAAAATTCCCTTTTTGGGGATATTCTATAACAGATCCTCCTTCTAGGGGTTCCATTCGAAACCCTTCGACATGAATTTTCCATTTTCCGTCAAGTAGATCTCCTTGCCCCTTGTTATGCTGACTCTGTTCGATTGTTATATAATCTCTTGAAGGGGCGAACCTGAGCATATTCTCTGTGATTTGCATCAGATGTTCTTTTTCACCGAATTTTACAAATATACCCTCCATAAGCCTATTTCCCTTCGCGCAATTTCATTTTATCCTTAAACATCTCCCGCAGAACTAAAACCCTCACCTTCGTAATCTGTTAACTCACCCGTAGCTCCACACCATTGGCACGTAAACGTTTTTTCGTCGGAATTGTTGCAATTCAGTTTGCCGCATCCACAAATCACAAAGCTTTTCGCGCCACAATATGGGCATCCCGGGTATTCCGGATCAGGATAAATGTTCCCTTTGATCTCTGTACTTGTATATTTCTCCGTTTTTGCTCTTCCTTCGCTAAGGGTAAACGCCCAGTCATATTTCCATCCCGTGGATGTCTTTTCCATTCTTACACCGTATATCTTTTTTCCTTCTCTGCACTTTGCCAGTGCGACCTTTGCCTCTATGCCAGAATACATTTCCTCACCTCCCAAGAAATTTCCCTTTACTTCACCATTTTCCCCAATCTTCGTCATTTGTGTCCTCTGCTAAACCGGATAGGCTCTCCGCTTCCACCTCAGCCACTACCTCGCTGACAATGTTTGCCGAATCCTCTTCTGCGGATGTAATCTCATCCACCGATTGCTTGCTATGGCTTTGGAATTCTGATGCTCTGACACTTACCTTATGGATCATTTTTTTAAGAATGTTTTGATTCTTTGCATCCAAAATCGCTTCACTGTTTCCCGTGAAAGCCTCAAGAACAGTTCTATCCGAACCGCTTTCTATATCGATTGCTATTTTTATCGCATGCTTAAACCAATTATTCTGCTTGAGATTATTAAGTGCTTTTTCCCAGTTATCTGTTGGTCCGCCATCACTAATCAGTATTATAACCGGAGCATATGCACCAGTCTGAGATTGCAAAAATGCATTACGAGAGAGCTTTGAATCCAACTCATAAAAAGCAGCTCCTAAATCTGTTATTCCCCCCGCCGTAAGATCATCCCATGTCAAATCATCAAGCGACACGGGGCCAGATGCAGGTGTAATCCACGTACTGCCACTGGAAAACTGCAGAATTGCTACCTTTATTTCCGCATCATCGTTAGCTGTTTCTATTTCCTTTAACAAAGGAATTGATTCTTCCATAGATGCATTTAAAGTACCTATTCTTGATCCGCTCATACTCTCCGAAGTATCGATCAGATAGAAAAGCGTCATTACCTTTCTTGGTGATGGTGTTATCTGTTCCAATAGTGCCATAGTTTCCCCTCCGTTCTATTATTCTCCTGCCATAATCAGAACTCTTTGCTCATCCCGTCGTTTTGTTGTAATTCTCACATGTTGGCCTTGGATGACAAAATGCGTCAACACAAAATCCATTGCCTTTTTTTCCATTTCTTCCATATTGCATTCAAAATCAAGACGTATGTTGATTTCAAAAGGCTTCTCTTTAGCATGTTCCATTAGATACTGAGGCAATTCCTCTGGTCTTCTCAAAGCAGCTTTATTCCTTATATAATAATCCAGTTCTTCGTTTTGACATTTCGGAATTGAAAGCAATGAATCTATACTGTGATCCTTTGCTATCTGGTTATCGGTCAGCCCCACATAATCATGATTTATACTCTTGGAATTTGATTGTTCTATTGCCCATGTCAGATCAACATGACAGGGGATATCATCAATCCATACCACATTCCACGCATGGCCATCTTTCTGCGCCCCGTTTTCTTTACGAGCGCCACTAACTACAATACAATCAATCCCTGCACGTTCCAGAACCATTTTAAATGCTTTAGATATTCCATCACATACCGCTCTCTTTTTTTCAAAAACGCCTAAGATCGTATGATCATGGACAATTGATGCGGCCAGGTTTCCGGTTTCATTCTTATAATCAATATTTCTGGCCATACAATCATAAATGCTTTTGAAACGATCATACTCCGAATCATACTGACTATTGCATTTATCCAAAATAGAGATTATACCCTGTTCGATTCTGGGTGCATTTTTATTCGCTTCTTCTCTATTTATAAAATAATCGAGCTTGATAGCGGTTTCAGAGCCTCTGGTCTTTGTCTTCAATAGTTGAAAATCCCAATAATATAATTCCGGATGGTCATATTCCAGAGCCCTGATCACGCGATCATTTTTAATGTATATGGGAGTATCGAAGACGACCAGATCTTTATACTTTTTTATTCCCTCATGCAGTTTTCTGTATATTACCCTTTCCTGTTTTGACAACTGCATATAGTAATACTCATACTGCATTCGTTTTCTCCAAACAATCAGTTATCAATTACACTGTTGCCATCAGAATAGTCTATTGCTATACCAGGTTGAACATTATACACAAAAACATTAAAGCATATTCCGTCCCCATGATCCTCAACTGAGAACGCCTCCATTAACACACCCCTTGCAACAAGATCCCGCCCATCAAATATTGGAGTTACTCTATATAAAACATGATTGCCCGTATCCTCTATATACTGTCTCACAAGGTTTTCAAAGGGCAGCATCCCTTCCACATTAAAATATCTGGTTCCTGTAATCAGATTCCGTTCATTTGCATTCTCTCCCGCAAGAGAAAAAGCGATGAGATGACATCGGTTATATAAATACAAGTCGTCTATCAGTTCCGGATATTTCACAGTATGCCATCCCGTAGGTTTTATCATACCGATATCACCCCGTGGTTCCACCGGCATCAACTCCCTGCAAAGATTAGCAAAAGCACTGCCGCATCGTCCTAAATCATCAAGCTCACTATACGTTTCGAAAGCAGTACTCACATCAATATGATCTATGTCAAAAAAAGGACGTCCTGAATTCAGTTCGTAAAATGGAATACCACTATAGACCGGAAGATCAAATAGATCAATTTCCGGCTTTTCTATCGATGCTATTGTCTCTCGGAACTGATTTTCATGTATCCCATCCTTTTCTTTGTTTATAAAACGAATGGCGGTTATCCCTACCAATACGCTAAGGACAATCGCCACCAGAATTATCGTCAGGCGAAATCTATTATTATTTCTGCAATCATGCTTATTTACATGCTCTGCAAAACGCCTATCCGAATGAAGATCTTTCTTCATGCAATACTATTTCCTCTCAGTGCCACCCTAATGCCTCGCCGAGCGAATCGCCTACCGCAAAACCTATTATCGAAGCAAACTGATACACACTATGGTTGATTATACCGAGAACACATATGCCTATCACGCAAGTGCATCCTGTCCAAAAGAAAACTTTTCTTGACGTATTTTTATTCTTTCTGTTTATGATCCACTGAATCAGAAGCGTGGCAAGGAAAAATCCGATCCCATAAACAAAATACTTCCAGATCTCTCCCATCATATAATCAAACCTACTATGCCCAATACTACACTTACAGCGGACACTGCCATCAGTATTGTCGTTCGTATATTAAGGGTTTTCTTCAGCTGTTGGTTTTGATCATACAAATTTGAGATATTTGTTTTTCCGAGCGTATCAATAAATTCTTTATAAGAAACATCCAGTTTTTCTTCTGCCGATTTTATTATGGCTCCTGTTTGCTTTAGCTGCAAAGAATACTGATTCTGCTCATCACTATATTTCTGCATGAACTGCGCCAATTCATTTGAGATGTCAGCTTTTATTTTTGCATTGCTGGCAGAATTTTCATTCTCAATTATTTCCGGAAGAGCATCCATTCGTTTGATCAAAGCAACCGCACCCTGTTCAAAAGATTTGTTTTGATCTTTGATCTGCTCCAGCATCTGTTTGAGAAGTGTGACAAGTTCCCCAGATGCCATCACATTTTTTTGAAACTGCTCAATTTCACGTTCTAAGTCTTCGATCGTTCCGATCATAACGCCCTCCTACATCACATTGCCAATTTCATATTTGCTGCTTTAGCAAAAAAGCCATAGTATATAATATCTTTCGGATTTTCTTCATAGATCTCATCAACTGCATCCTGAAAACCGATATCCATTACACTGTTAGGATCACCAAGATAATTTAAATAAGTCAACCTTGCATCCAAAGTGCAGTTCGGATACAGTCTGATCATCGTTTTGAAAAATATGTTCTTTTCGCCATCTGATAAATGCCGCCAGAATCGTTCTAATCTTGTTGCCTCGAATCGACCTTCGCGAGCCCATCTGCCAGCAAAAAGCAAATAATCCAGCTTATAAGAATATGTATCACTGTTAATTCTTTCAATATTGGACAGAGTATTCTTTCCAATACCAGTTATTACCTGATCAGAGATTTCCTCAAGTGTCATTCCTGTATAATACTCTTCATCCTCCTTAATCTGAATAAAAGGAAGGGTAAAGTAATCTTCAATATCCTCTGTTATCTTCACCGCGTCACAATCTTTGTTTCTTTCAAGAAAATCGAAGAAATCGAGAAACTGCTCTTTATGATGATAAAGGTACTTTTCATAATACCATTTCACGTATACTCTGATTACATCCTCCATGCTTGCCGCTCTGGAAACATTGAATATACTCTCCCTGTCATTACCCATTGATGCATAATAATCCCTTGCAGTTGACTTCATTCGATCAAGCATACTCTGATCATCAAGAGTAACTATTCGATGACCCGCAGCATTCGGAACTGAGCATATATCTACAATGATCTGCACCTTATCATTCCCGATCGCCCTGTATGTGTACCAATCCTTCACATAACCGATAACATAGAGCATATAAATCAGTTGCTTGTATTGCTCTATGCCCTTTGTCTCTCGATCCACAATATATGCCGTCTTTTTCCCGCTATGAAAATCTGAATATACATCAATCAGCCTGTCATATAGAATCTCGCTCGTATCTGCCCCACAGTTCAATTTATGATAAGCATCAGAATAGTCATTATTCATAGACTCCAGAACCTGCGGTAAATTGTCGATCACCGTCTCACGCTTCAACAGCTTTTCTGGAATATTGTTTTCTGACGGCTTTAAATATATGACATATGAAGTAACTCTTTCGTCTGCACGTCCTGCTCGGCCAATTTCCTGAACAAATTCATTTTTAGAGATTGGAACGCCAAAATGAACCGTACAGTTAACATTTGGAAGATTCACGCCTATGCCTAGCTCTTCGTTTGCAACAAGGATATTGCATAAACCTTCTACAAATTGTGAATACGACTCTGGTTTATCTGCAACAAAAACATCCGCTTCATATCCTATAGCATTAGCGACTTTTTCAGCCAGTGTCTCTGTTTTAACAAACACCAGTGCTCTTTCATTTCTTTTGATGATGTCCTCGGAAATGATCTTCACTTCTTCAAGCATAGCATCCATGGAGTCCATTTCACGGAAGTCATATCTAACGTTATATTTCTCGAATAATATCGGAGAATAGAAATTCTCATATGGGATACCTAACTGTTTCTGAATATCCTGCGCCACCGTATAATTCGCCGTCGCAGTAAATCCCAGATATCTTGCATTTTCAAGATACTCCAGCATATTCTTTGACAGCATCAGATATTCCGGCCTGAAATCATGCCCCCAATTTGATAAACAGTGAATCTCATCCAACACCACATATGAAATCTCATTCTTCAAGCGCTGAAAAATGCCAAAAAGATTTCGATTCTGGAAAGTTGACGGTGTTAAAAAGACCAAGTTGGTTCCCGGTCGGTAAAACGAAAAATCATTCTCACTTCTCAAATCAAGGTGGGAAACATTATCAAAATGGTGGAATTTTCTTAAATTCCTTATCTGATCTTTAATTAGTATATCTGTTGGCGAAACGACAAATACTACCTGTGGTTGTAAAATACAAGCAAAATAGTATATTAATGATTTTCCGCTTCCAGTCGGCATGATGCATACCGCATGATCATTTGCATTCAACATGGAACAAAGAGCGTTAAACTGTCCCTTTTTAAATGACTTAAAAGGGGATATCTCTCTAAGCAAAAACTCCAGATCCTCTTTATCATCTGCGCTTAACGAATAATTGATTCGTTGACCATAACGCAGCCTTCTTCTCAATCCCTGATCGCTCTTGAAATCTTCGACATATAAATCCGCTTTAGTATCAACAGATATACTTCTCCCGGTTGAACCAATTTCCACTTGCAAGGAACACGGCGTAGATTTAGTTAATCTGCTAAATACACCCAGGTATTCATTGAGCATGTCAACGGCTGCTTTCAGCTCATCAGGATCGCCATCTAATTTCAAACGTAAGAGCGTTTTACCCTCCGGCTTCAATAAATCTATCAGTATCATCATGTATCGATACACATGACCATAATCCAGTTCATGATTAAAAGAATGATTCTTCATGTACTGCGGATATGCATCTTTTGAAATGTGCGTATCTCTTATTAAAAAATTGTAAACCAAAGCATGAACACTTGGGAAAACGTGATTTAGCTCTTTATTCCAGTGATCCGTTCCTTTTACTGTAAAACCATAATCTGAATTACCAACGCCACATGGAACGCCATATACAACAGTTCCTTTTGTCAGATCAAGATTATAGTATCTGTTGTAATCATCAAGATTTACCTTAAGCTCTGCAGCTTTTCTTTCTGCCTCTTCCTGCTCTTTTCTTTTCAAATACTCCTTACTTTGTTTCTCTTTTTTTCTCTCTTCTTTTTCTTTCTCTACCTCAATCGACTTCTTTTCCGCCTGAAGGAATGCCTTATAAGCAGCAATTACTTTGGTCGTACAAACACTACTCCATTCGGATACGGCATCCGCGGCTTTTGACTCCTGCATATCATGAAGATCTACCATCCGATTGATGATCTTTTTCTTTTCAAGATCAATATCGTTGCCATTTGTCAGCGCCGTAACAACACCCATTTCATACGCCTTCATCATTCGGTTGATCTTCGGCGTATCTCCGGAATAATGGTCAGCCAATACGCTTTTCAGTTTATTCTCATCGGCCAGTAAATCAGGGCGGCCTAAAAACACATCCGATAAGCTCAAGTATTATGCCTCCTCTTCATTCGATATGGATCCCTCATCACTATCTTCTATTGGCTGTAACTCCTGTTTCTCATTTTCCTGTCCCATATTATTTGAACTGACATCTTTTACTGACTCCTCAGTATCTTGATCAGGCTCGGATTCTCCGTCCTCATCCTGTTCTACATCACTTTCCAAAACGTTTACTTCTTCTGCTTTTTCATCTAATTTTTCTTCAAGTTCCCTTATCTGAGTCTCTATAAGCTTTATCTCATTTTCCAAATCTTCCCTGGATATCCGAAGATCGTTTAACTTATAAACATCGTCCGTTCCACCTTCACGCGATTTATGCCCGGAATCCAACCAATTTCTAATGCGCATACTTAAGGCATTGTCTTTCTCAATATTCGCAGCTAATTGTTGTTTCTTTTCTTTTCCTTTCTCATAAAGCGCAAAGAGGTCTGCCTGAATATTAAACACAGGTAAAAGAGCTACAGTTTCTTTGGTATTCAAAATCATCCCTATGGAAACGTCATCTCCACTTCCCTTTTTGGTCAGTAGTGGAAGATACTCAACTATCTCACTTCTTCCAACATCCAGCCCATGTTCAATAAAAATCTTAAGTATTGATCTATATAACGCATACAGCTCTTCAGATGCGGCATAAGAGTCATCAATACCGTCTGATCCACAGAATATAGCGGCAGGTGCTTTATCCGTGACGAAAAATCTGAATTCTTCTATTGAATCGCTGTCACATATTGATGTTGTTACATTTAGTTGACAATTTTCGTCCCATGGTATTGGTTCGGAAAAAGCTCCATTCTTATCGATCATCACACATTTTCCATCACCAATTTGCAATCCGAATGAATACCTGGATGTGACTGCAAAGAGAATCAGAGTGCATCCGTAAGCTTTTTCAACAGTTCTATCTTCTTCATTCTTTGCCAGATAACGAGCTTTGTACTTTTCTGATACCTTTGTCAACTCATCATCCGTAAAGGGAGCAGATCTGTAATCCGACTCTACGGATTCATGCCAATCCATTAGGATACTTTTTGCTAATTGCAGCAGAATCGGGAAACCATGCTTCTCATCTTCAAGGAGCTCTTCAATTCCTATGGATGTTGTCGGGTCTTCAGAATATGTTGTTTTAACGAAATCTATAGTACGTTTAATGGCAGAATCAACTGCCATTTTTGATCCCCGATCCGTGCGGGGATAATTATCACTCCCATGTCCATCTGCTACAACACAAATATGCATTTGTTCATCATCATAAAAACCTGATGCATCTTCGCATACTTTGTCGCTTTTTACATGGTTATACCCAACCTCTGTGGCAGAAAACGCAATATAATCGTCGATCAAATCTGCCTCCCTCCATCTGAAATGTTTTATCGAATCAAATTATGCCATTAATCCCAGTTTCCCCAATCATTATCATCACTGGTAACCGGAGCGCCATTATCCTGTTCAACATCTTTTTCGACCGCGGCCACAATATCCGCTGAGTCTTCTTCCGGTGATGTCACTGTATCGGCAGATTGTTTACTATGGCTCTGGAATTCAGATGCGCGTACACTCACCTTGTGTATCATTTTTTTCAGTGTTGCTGTGTCTTTTGCATCAAGAATTGCCTCTGGATTTCCCGTGAACTGAGCAAGCACAGATCTATCAGATCCACTTTCAATGTCAATGGCGATCTTTATTGCATGCTTAAACCAGTTATTCTCCTTTATCTTGGTCAACGATGATTCCCAATTATCAGTGGGACCACCATCGCTGAGCAGTAGTATTACAGGTGCGTATGCTCCTGTTTGAGAATTCAGATATTCATTTCTTGAAAGCTTTTTGTCCAATTCGGCAAGAGCGCCGCCGAATTCAGTCATTCCACCAGCCTGAAGATCATTCCAGATAATGTCATCAAGACCAACTGGTCCCGATGCCGGTGTGATCCAGGAGCAACCACTGGAAAACTGCAGAATTGCTACTTTGATCTCTGCATCATCATTTGCTGCAGCCACCTCTTTCAAAAGCGGAATACATTCTTCCATAGCTGCATTGACGGTTCCTATTCTGGACCCACTCATACTCCCTGAAGTATCTACAAGATAAAACAGCGTCATTACCTTTCTTGGTGATGGTGTGATTTCCTCTAATAGTGACATTTTTTAACCCTCCTTAAATGATTTTTCCAGAATCCTTTGGATTGTTGGTACACTCTATATTAAACCCGGCTTTTATTGGAACCACTTTACCGGGTTCAAGCGGTTTTTGACTTCCATCCGGAAGGTTCACTTTCCAACTGATAGTACTGGTGTTTTTGATGCCGAACATCCCAGGATTGTTTGGATTGGATACTACTTCTCCCAGCTTTGTCGATACATCATTTTGAGAAGAATCCGCATGCCAAAGCATGATTTTTACGCCAGGATATAGTGGAAGTTTAACCGTACTGAATTCCATCTCGTTCGCTACCGATATTGACTTTTTGCATTCAATACAAGTATTATCTCCTTTTTGAGTAATAAACGATTCCTGTTTACAATGAGGACACTCCACAATACTTGCTTTCAACCTGAAGAAAGCATCCAGCCATTCTTTTTCAATGATGCGCGGTGCATTCTTCATCATCACATCATTGCTGAACGCTTTTTCAAACATTTCTCTGATATACGCAGGATACACTGGCCAGAAAGTTCTCAGGTTTCTATCGGTGCCAAGTACGGGGCGATTTCTTTCGTCTTTTGGATCATATACAAAAACCGGCTCTTCTCCATAGTATCGTCTCTCTAATTCCTTCGTCATACATGGAGGGGTTGATCTTTTCCCTTCAAGTGGATGATTTATGAAAAGCAGCCTAAACAGGATAACCGCCAGTGAAAAACGGTCAGACTGTTTGTCTGGGTCATTCTTCCCTGTTACAACTTCCGGAGCCATGTATCTCTGCTTGCCTAAAATCCCAAGATTTGTCCCAAACGGAGATACGTTGTCATTATCACAGATCAGTACTTTTCCATTTTCAGGATTTATAAAAAAGTTTCCATTATTAATATCCTGATAGCTGTAACCGCTGTTATGAAGCTCTCTGAAGCCTTGTATAATATTGATGGCAGCCTCTGTTTGAGCAGCAAAGGACTTGAAATGTATCTGTTTCTGTTTCTTTGTGCCCACAAAATACTCCGTCAGTTCATAATATCCTGCTGGTCTGACATCCATGATATATCCAAAAACTCCTGCATGTACATCGGTTATACCAAGCGGCCACAGGAAGTCTTTTGTCGGAGCTCCCTTCTGGATGTTGTTTTCCAGATTTTTATAAAACTCCTGCTCTTTCCCTCCAAAAACGCCTTTATGATACCACTTAAGGGCATATTCTTTTCCGTTGTAGGAGACCTTATAAACGGTACCCTGACCTCCAGAGCCAAACTCAGCCAATACTTTGGCCTCACCTCCGAATTTCATTTTGACAGTATCACCTACTTTTAACGAACCCATACATTCCTCCTTTAAATGGTCATAATTGATGGTATCAACTTACCCATACCCGTAATTACCAATAACACCTACTATCACCCAAGAGACGAAGCATCTTCGATATTATAACCTTCTCCTCTGGCATATTTAGCAGCCTCGGATCCTTGATAGCAATATACTGTCCCGTCAAAACCATATCTTCCAAGTATGTCCTCTCCAAATATGGTAACTGATCGAGGTAATACTATTGTTTCGATTTCGGCATCAAATGCACATTCACCGATTTCCTTCAGCCCCTCCTTAAGAATGACTTGTTTCAATGAATCACAACTCCAAAAAGCGTTCTCTCCTATTTTACGAAGAGATGCCGGAAAATTGATGGTTTTCAGTTCTTTGCATTCCGAGAAAGCAGAGTATCCAATCTCTGCAATTCCCTCCGGCAAATACACTTTTTCTAATTCATCACATTCAGCAAAACATGCTGCCGGTATAAATCTCACATTTCTTGGTATATGTATCTCTTTCAACGGTGTTAATGAAAAAATACCAACCTCCACATAATAATCAGGCTCTAGTACACCCATGATTTCCAAGGAATCTGGCAAATTTACCTCTCTTAATGATTTACAATAGTAAAATGCATCCTCCTTAATATACCTAACTCCTTCAGGCACGACTATTTTTTCAACTTTGGGAATTTTAGCAAATGCGCTTTCTCCAATTCCCTCTACTCTTTTTCCGTCTATCACTGAAGGGATATCAATAATCTTTCTATCAAACCCAATATACTTTACAATTTCTATTCCATTATCTGTATCAACATATTCATAATCGGACGATGTTTGTTTTGTCCCAGTAATTTGAGGAAATTCAAATTCTTTTTTTTCTGTGCCCTTTTCATATTCTCCGTCGTCATCCTTTTGGGAGAAATCGTAGTTCAACGACTTCGATGCTCCAGGCGCGATACAAACATCAATCCACGCATTCAGACCCTCAACGACATATTTTTCTTGTAATCCATAATCCTTCTTTATTCGGTCAATATACGATGCATACTGCGAATCATTGACTGTCCCGGAGTTTTTTATCTCTTTTGGGACACCGCTCTCATAAACAGCCAATAGAATATTCATATCCCTTGTCTTTTCAGGATACAAATCCATCATTATTGCACGCATCTGTGCTCTGCTCTGTAAACAATCTTTTGAATATGCCAAAACCCTTGAAAGATCTATTTCCATTTCCTTATTTCCAATCCGATTATCTACTAATATAAGCTCTTCAAAACCATTCCCATCAACTGCGGTTGTGGTGTGACAACCGTTATTTCCTTCTCATTAAATTGCATCGTAATTGCATCTGTATATGGAATGACCGCTGTTAAACTACTGATCTTCTTTTCAAATCCATTTTCAGGTGCTACAAAAATAATGCGTTGGCTCGTAACAAAAACCACACCTTCCTTGTATTCATACCATTCTTGATCTATCGGTCTCGCACGTCCATTAGAGGAATGCATAGTCCAGTTTTTCGTTACCTTAAAACTGCTGCCACTCCGTCTCGTCTGATATGACCTCTCTTTTCGTTTTACAACAAGCGCCGCCTTATCCATAAAATGACATGTCTCATTTTTATGGAGCATTAGAGTCGATGGATTAAACTTCGGCAGCTGTCCAGACATTATTTCATTAGAAACCCTTTGAGGCACTAAACTCTGTAACTGTGGTGCATCCTCACTTAATCGTATCCCAAATAGCGAAGCTACAAATCGTTTTCCTTCACTGCTCATTTAATCTCTCCGTATAATCACAAACCATTTGTCACGAAGCAATTTTACCCGCCTTTTACTCGTCTGGCACAATCTCCATAATATCTCCGATATCGCACTTGAGCTCCGTGCATATTCGTATAATTACATCCATGGATATGGTCTCGTCTTTTCCCATTTTCGCAAGCGTGTTGGAACTCATACTGACCGCATCCCGGAGCTGGCTCTTGCTCATTTTTTTGTCAATCAACAGCTTCCAAAGTTTGTTATAACTCACTTTCATCCAGATACCCTCTTTACATAACCAAAAACCAATAGCATCCGGTGAAAATTCTATCACAAAATGACCTATTTTTCAATATCAATACTTTGCGTTTCTGCACTTTCTGTTCTCTATAAGAAACCAAACCTCTCTATCATTGATCTCGAAGGTCATTGTTCTCGAATTGATTCTACATCCGATAGCTCTATACGGCACAGCGCCGCATCTGAAAGGGAAGAACTATCTTTCCCGAATAGTCTGTCCGCCTGATTCATAATGGAGCTTTCCAAATAGTTCCTTACCATTCTGGCGTTTGCGAAATTTTCCGTCCGATCCTCAGCCTGTTCCTCCATGAAATCCTCCGTATATTCCAACACTGCTTCATCTGCCGTGAATCCCGCATCTGACAACATTTTTTTGTATATCGCAAACAATTCCTCTCCTTCATAGTCCGGAAAATTGATAAATCGGTTGAATCTGGACTTGAATCCCGGATTTGCCTCGATGAAACTTGCCATTCTCTTCGGATAACCAGCAACGATGATCACAAGATCATCTCGGTAATCTTCCATCGCCTTGGTCAGTGTGTCCACTGCCTCCCAGCCAAAATCATTCTCAGAGCGCTTATAAGTCAAAGAATAAGCCTCATCTATAAAAAGCACGCCGCCCTTCGCCTTTTTAACCACTTCGTTCACCTTCAATGCCGTGTGCCCAACATATCCTCCAACCAAACCAGAGCGATCCACTTCCACCAGATGTCCTTTTGAGAGAATACCCAGTTTGTGATATATTTTTGCGATTAACCTTGCAACTGTGGTCTTTCCTGTCCCCGGATTGCCGTAAAAAACCATATGTTTTGTCATAGGGATGCGATCAAGTCCCCGTTCTTCTCTGATCATCTTAATTGTATTAAAATGGATAAGCTGATTGACGGCCGATTTCACACCCTTCAGGCCTATGAGAGCGTTCAGATGCGACATCAAATCTTCCAGCGTCTCCTCCCCATCTTCCACTGAATTGGGCTTTTCTTTCTTTTTCTGATTTCGGACTGCTGCGTCTACGTCATATTTCGTCTGAGAGGCCCTGGTTGCCTCTTCCGGTCCTTTGTAGTTTGCTCTGTAAAAGCTACGCATATTTGTGATATAGGTGGAAAGATCCTCCTTTTCACTTTGACACATCTCCCGGTCGCAGGAAGCAAAAGCCTTTCCAAGCCCTTCATACATGCAAATGTATTTTTCGGCTTGAGATTCCTTCAGCTGACCATCCTTTTCGTACTGAGCATTATCCAGTTTCACCAGCTTTTTCAAAATAAGAGGAGCTCGTTCCTCGAAGGTTTTGCTGTATATGTTTTCTTCCTCAATCCGTTGGCACATCACTTCCGGTGAAAGCTGCTCATCCAGATAGTCATTAATGAATAATGCTTCAGAAGTCTCTATAGAGCCGTCAGAAGCGGATAGATATAACAGAAAATTCAAAACTTCTTTGTGAGCCAGCCTCCGAATCTTCTTTTCCTGTCCTTCCGGATCCTTCGTATTGTCTGCAGCTCTCGACGCAACATCCATCATTTTTTCAATAATACCTTTAACCTCTGCTCCCATGATTCAATCTCCTATATTCCCTTTTTGGGCGCCTTTACTGATCCTGACTTCTTCACTTCTTTTCCGGAAACTGTAAATGTTCCCAGATCAACCGTTTTCCATCCTTTTTCGCCATGCTTATCCATATCAAACAGAATATCCGTATGATCTTTCTCCAGATTATCGTCCATGTATTTCCTCATCATCGTCAGATAGGCTCTGGCATCCTTCTCCACGGTTGGATCCATTGTTTCCGCTGTCCTACCGTTCGCTTCCTCAATACCAACCACAAGGACTCTGTAAAGTTCAAACAACGCCTCGCTCACACTGCTGTCATCTCCCAATCCGGACTGATACATCGCATTATCCATAGATACAAAAATCTGAAGGCAAACAGGAACCGTCTCTTCAAATTCCGTACTATAGATATTGCTATTATGAATTACATTGTTCAGAGATGATGAAGTAATATGTAAATCAAGTATATCTCCGATAAATCTGCATTCTTTCCATGAAATCACTCCATCCGATGCCGATAAATACGCAAGATAATGAAGAGTGTTTATCATCAATATTTTCGATACCGTGACCTGCTCTTCAAGATCAAAGCGCTCACTGAAATTCGTTTTTTCATTGATTTGATCACAAATATCATACATCCCCTTCATAAGACTTTTTAATTTCGCAACTTCCATATACATCTTCTCCCTTCATAAATCTTTACTGTAAAAGAATCATACCTCATCTCCATTTCGTAATGGTCGCCAGAAAAGCGACAAAAAAAAGAAGCACCCTTCAAGGTGCCTCTTCCCAGTCCAATTCATCTTCTAAAATCCTCAGCCGTTCCATCGACTCATGGTATCGTTTGATGGTATTCTTTATCAGCCATTCCTCCTTGCCATCCATCCCATCGTCTCCGGATTGTTCAAACAGGATCGACAAATCACATACCCATCCTGCAAGATTCATAATCTCCTCTGACCAATCGTGAAGGTCATCCGGTGCCACATCTTCATCGGACAGTTCGATATATCTGCTCTGAACCGCTTGAATCCATTCGCAGTAATCATTATGCATGGATTCTATGGTTCTGGTCTTATTGGAGACCTCCTGCAGATCATAGACGAACCGCTCAGCCATGGAAACAATCAGCGCCAGGAGCTTCTTGTTTGACTCTATGAATTCTGCCCTTGTTTTCGTCGGCTCCTGCATTTTTCTAATTATCTCATAGTTGGTATTCTGATAGATATTGATATCATCTACAACAGAAGTGTTCCGGTTTTCCTTGAAAAACCGTTCCTTCATTTCATCATCCGCAGCCCAGATTGTATATGCGAAGTACCGGCTGTTTATAATGTCACTGTCATCATGACCAAAGTAGCACCAGATCACTCTTGCCGGAGACCCTTCCAATCGGGTTCTGCTTGTCTCGCTTGAATAGAGTTCGGCATATCGTATATGATCTGCAATCTCCTTTGTAATCTCCGCTAGATCGTTTTTCTCAACTCTATCGAAAATGATTACAAATGCCGCCAGCCTTTGTGCCTCCGCCGTTCCAAGAGGATCAACCCTGACCACCCTATACCGTCCGTTTTCATAAGAAATCTCCATCCGGTTGTATGGTCTTTTTTCTTTTAGTTGGAAAAAGATTGTACCTCCAATACTGCTTCGGAATACCGGTTGCTGCTCTTTTCCCGGATTTTGCTTGTTCCATGCGGCTACAAGACGCGTCGTTTCGTCATATATCTCATTCAGCGATATTCTGATTCTTTTCGTATTTCTGTTAAGGTTGATGGCAGAAGTCAAAGCACCGGTAAACATGCTGTGGTCACCGCTCGGGCCGAGACGGGCGACCTCATCCGCCGAAGACGAAGCAAGAACGGCTATTCCCTTTCCCATGAAATCAGACATATACTCTTCAAAGCGCATATTTCTCGCTCCCGCGCTCTGAAAATTCCCGGAATAACAACAATCAAGAATAACCAGCTTACTCCGGGCGTGAAGCTGGTTTACATAATCAATAACGCTTTGCAATTCGACCTGACCGTTGCTGAAGATGATGTTCCTGTCCCTTCCGTGACCGGAGAAGTAAAAAACAAAAACATCTTCGCTGCCAAGTTTACCCCGGAAATCTGCGATAGCGTGCGCCAGTGCAGTTGTTGTCACATATCCGTTATGCTCATTTCCAGCCAGAATCCGGATATTATCAGAAGGAACCCTCAGCCCCGATTCCAATGCAGTACCCATAAGAGCCAGATCCATCCTGTATGTGGGGAGATTAGCGATATGCATTTCTTCATAATTCCCGACGCCAATGATGACAGCGAAGACATTTCTATTCTGCATCCACCCGCTCCTGTTTCCCGGATCTTCTGCGGCTGATCTCAATAACAGCCTCTAAAGCTTCTGCCTCATGATTCGGCTCGTCGAACTCATCAAGGGTATACTTGTGAACGTTTTCTATCTGCTCCAAAGACATTTCCACCAGCATACGGTTTATATCCTTTATTCTGGAATCCCGCTTCTTTTCTTTCAGATTCCCAATATATGCTCGGTCAATACATCTCTCTGACCTTGTTTCAGCCAGCATCCTCTTCAGCAGATTATCGCATTCGGCTATCTCGCCCTCCTCGATCTTCTGATGGATCTCTGTCAATAACGATGTGAACTCTTCTGTTGAAATGTATTCTTTCCTCATAGGTCACCTTCCTTTCAGGCTTCTCGATGAAAAAAGTATACTGATTCTCCGTTTTCAACTGGTCGCCGAAAAAGCGACATCTTTACTCCAATATTGTCTGGCCATATTCATCCAGTGCAAAATTGATCGTTATAATGTCATAGATGCCGCGCTCGATAAAGTATTTTACGATCAGATCCCCTTTGTTCCCGGGAGATAGGGCATATTCTGCTCTTGCAAGCAGATCCACGGTATCATCAATATCAAGCTTCAAGGCGATCGCAAGCGCAAGAACCGTCTGTTTCCTCGGATGATATGCCGGATTGCTCCGAATCTTCGAAAACAACTTCCGGTCAATATTTGCTCGCTTATACACCTCAACGTCCGTCATGCCGCTCATATCTATCCGCAGGAACAGCATATCGTGGAAAGACTCACCTACTTCCTCCATTAACTGATCCAGTGTAAAGCTCTCTTTCTTTGAAAATACAGATCCCGCGCCCTTCACAGCGTTGACATTCGGTGAATAGTCCGGGGCAGTACTGATGTCCTCTATAAAATTTTCTTCGATATATGCGGATAATGACCTACGTAATTCCTCTGTTATCATGCACTTTTCCCTCCTCAGCAGGCATAGCCCATCTTCAGATTGTCACATACATCTGAAAGAGCATTACGGAAGGATTCTTTTGTGACCTTTAACCGTCCGGACTTGCTTCTGGCATCCGTTGAAAAAGGCATTCCTTCTACCTGCCTGAATTTCTCCACAATGCTCGAATAGCCGGCTCCTGCCGTAGTCTTGTGTGGGCAGGCCCCAAATATCACCGCATAATATTTGCCGTTTTTGCGGATTCTTTCCGCATAATCCTTTGCCTTATCGTAATCTACGAACTCGAAATCCTTTTTTTCAAATCCCATAGACTTTGCAATACCATTCATAACATTGGTGCCAAGTTCCTGACCACCAATAACCAGAATCTTTCCGTGGGAACCAAGAAGCTCGTGTCCAGCCATATTTTCAGGATCCTTTTTCTCTGCACTATTTCCAGTCTCTTCAGCACTGGAAAAATCTCTCATCTGAAGAATTGCTCTTTTGTATTCGTCATTCTTCTTTTGAAGTTCAGAAATCTGTGCGCGGCTCGTAGCTTTGGTAATCTCCAATTCTTCCTGAAGCTGATCAATATACGCCTGCATTTTCTCCATCCGATCAAGAAGATTCCCTATCGTCATCATCCCATTATCAATAATCATCTTAGTCATGGCTCATCCTCCTCTACGAAGACTCAACTCCTGTGACATCATCATCTTACCAAGAGTACTCATTTCAGAGGTCGCCAAAAAAGCGACTTTTTATTTGCCAAGTGTTATACGCATAAATCTAGCGGCAAATCACTGATATCCTTAAGACGTTTTCCTTCAATTAACGATTTGAGCAATTCAATAGAATCTTCGGCTTTTGTATCATTTACCGATTCCACCAATTCATAAAGAGCAAAATGATACATACAGTCAATATCTCCTGTTCCCAATGCTAATGAAGCCAGTCTACTAGGCAACGGTTCACCTGTCACAACAACAATATGAGGAAGGTGTCCCTTTCTGTTTCTGATAAGATTTAATGCTTCCGTACGACTATTCTGAGCTCGATCACTTCTCATTGTCCATTTTGCAGAAATTGAAGCATGAAGAATCGGCAGCCCTCCATTTCTTGCTCGTATATCTGCTTTCAAAGCAACTGTATCATCTACAATAACTACAGGATCGTTTAATTCCTCATCCGTTAACGGTTCTCGGTAAACGACAACGTCTGGTGCAACCATATAATCGTTCCCCATACTGGCCGCAAGTTGTCTATTATACGCTAATAGTCGAGTCAAATAATCTAGGTGTTCATATTGAACAAAACTACTTGTCTTGATAGTATTCCTATTTCCCAGTTTTGCTATATGCCATCTTCCTGGTCTAATGTTTTTCAGCTTTGGAAAAGTGGCCGATAGAAATTCCATATTAATTTGTTCAAATTTTGCACCAGATGTCTGTCCAACAGCCTTCTCATGTGTTTCTGCTAAAAGACGATCCGCTATTCCCTTTGCAATCGCAATCGACAATTTTGATGATGAATCAGCATTACTTGGAATCCCTCGTTTATCGACCGTAAGTACGCCATTATCCAATAATGACTGATGGTATTTTTTTCTTTCTTCAGCAATCATTACGTTCATTTTCTAAAGTCCTCCTTATTTCTCGACCTACTTCATAAGCAACCGGAGGGGGAAAAGCATTTCCGATCATTCGACATGCAATGGTTTTTTTCTTTCCAAAATCCCATGTATCAGGAAACCCTTGTATTCTAGCTATCATTCTTGGGGTAAGCTTTGGCATCCCCTTAAAATTTTCATCCGGTGCTTCATCCGCTACCCCTAGACCATTTACTCCTAATTCAGCCCATGCCTTTCTCGCTCTTACGGGCCCCAAATCAGGACCCCCATGTTTTTTTGATCCACCAACAATTGTTGGTGCTATTGTATTTGCAGATTTTGCCCATCTTGTGGCCTCTTTCCATCCATTTGTCTTCATTAGATCAAGCAGAGTATCCCCCACAGTTTTTGCTGTTTCCGGATGTTCTGTTGGGTACTGAACTTCTCCCGGTTCCTCATTTCTTATTCCTACAATAATTACTCTTGGACGCAACTGAGGGACTCCGTAATCATTAGCATTTAGCAGTTTTATTTGAACTTTATAACCCAAATTTGTAATTTGTGAAAGAATCGACTCACGGTAATCATCAAAAACCGGATCAAGCAACCCCCGCACATTTTCAAGCATAACTGCTTTGGGCTGAATTTCCCCGATCAAGCGTATGGCCTCTGGGAACAAATCTCTCTCATCATTACTCCCTAACTGTTTTCCCGCCACTGAAAAAGGTGGACATGGAACACCTCCAGCAAGCAAATCTATCTGTCCCCTGTATTCCAATCCAGAAAAGTCTTTTACATCTGAACATATCACATTCCATTCTGGACGGTTTCTTTTTAATGCATCACAGTATTCTTTCTCGTATTCAACCAATGCAACATGAGAAAATCCTGCCATGGCAAGTCCTAAAGCCTGCCCTCCTGCACCTGCACAAATCTCAATACTGGTAAACATCTGTTATTCAACCTCATTAATTCTCTAATACTAATTAGGCTGGGCAAAAAGCCCAGCCTTTATGATGGTGTCCCTTGACCAGACACATCTTTTATTATATTGACTTATACCCGAAAAATCAAGCGATTATGGCGTGGCTCCCTCCGCCCGCCATTCTTTGGAAACGCTCATCTCTTAGCGCCGACAGTGAAGATGATGGGAACAGCCTATAAAACATCCCTCGTCTTCACAAAGGACAGCTCCTCACTCGTCTCATATCGTCCGAGGATGTCCAGCTGCTCCGATGTCAGAAGCACATTCACTGCGGTGGCGACCAAAGCTTCGTCTTCCGGTGGAATCTCGGCTCCGGCAGAATCGAAGGCGCTGTCCACGTACACATCCCGGAGGATGCATATGTTTTCGCCGGTGGCGGCATCCAGGGCAAAGATGTCGATCACGTCGCCGCTCCGAAGGATCCCACAGACGGCATCGGAGAATCGGGAAACCGCAAGTCCCTTGATCACAGCGTCCTGATACCGTTCCCGGTATTCTCCATCGTCCTTGAAATCTTCGGCGGTCAGGGGCTGATTAGCAGACAGATGGCTGGTGATAAAGATCCCATTCTCATCCGAGAGGAGGCTGAGGTCAGCTAAAATCCCTTCATACCCGTAGTCCTGGTTAATCTCCCGGACGGTAAAGTAGGAAGCCATCTCCTCCTGATGGATCAGTGTTCCTGCTTCGATCTCCCGTGTCGCCACCACTGCCGGGCGGAGGATCACCTCGCCCATGGAGCGGATATGGGTGAGATAGAGAAGCCCTGCGATACTGGCTGCGGCAAGGACGCCGTACAGGATCACGCTCCGGATCTTCCGTCGGATCCGCACCTTGTTGTCCAGCTCCTCCTCGGTTTTCGGCTCTGTTCTGGAAAAAGATCTTCGGAATCCTTTAGCATTCCTTTCCTCATTCACACGTTTTTCAAAAGACATCATGCGTCCTCCTTATAATCATGTGTCAGCCTGCACAGGCACTGATCGGTTTCTTCCAGCTGCCGGTCAGAGAGACCTTTCACCATAAAGGAAATCTCCGCATAAGCGCTCGTCTCCTGGATCGTCACGCCGTTCGGAGCCTTCACAAGGCCGAGGTTCCCGATACTCTGTCCGGTTTTCCCGTAAGGACCGTATTCCGTAATCGTCACCTTGTCCTCCCGGACATCGTAGACCACGAAGCGCTTCAGGCGGAGCTCATCTCCGAACTGGGCTATCTTATTTGCATCAAAATTCTTACTCATACATTCCATAAACCTTTCATAAGCTTTGTCAGGGATGTCCGTCACAAGGATTGGCGGATCGCCCTCTTCGTCTCCTGTGTTGTCGTGATAGAGTGTCGGCCCGTCCGCACAGAGGGAAGCCAGAACAGATGTCACCAGGCTGTCTTCGATCCGCTGTTTCTGAACATTCATCCGGGTATCGGTGATCTCCATGGTCACAAGGAGCAGGATCACCAGGACAAGGAACATCGCCAGTGGGATCTGTGGGCCGAAGCCGGAGCTTCTTTCTTTGAAAATCCGGTATTCCTTAACCTTTTCAATGCTTCGCCGTCGAATAGAGCTTGTCATGATATACTCTCGCTTCCGTTGTTTTTGTTGCCTCCGTCCAGTTCCCAGTCACGGCGTTTTCCGTCAGTTTTCCGGAGACGGACAGGCAGATCGTGGATCCATAGGGCACCTGGCTTAAGGTCGTTCCGGTGAGATCCACTTCTGTCAAGCCTTCGGTTCCGAGATCATAGATGAGATCTGTCCGGTCGGCAGCGGTGAGATATCCTTTTGTCTCCATCTTCAGGAGATACTCCCGGGTCGTCATATACAGCGCCTGTCGCTGCTTCACGTTGGAAAACTCTGAGAAGCTTGTGATCATGACCACAAGGGTAAAGATCAGGAGGAAGCCAAAAACACCGATTGCCGTGATGATCTGGTTCAGTCCTTTCTGTTTTCCGAAAAATGTATGTTTCATCCCGTCACTCCTGTGATGTTTCCAAGGTTCTGCATGAAGAGGAACATGACAAGTCCGATGGCGGTTCCGAAAAGGATCAGGGCGTAGAAGGTCTGCCTTAAATCCAGCTGATCCTTCTTCGTAACATTGATGGCGATCTCCAGATCGGATATGCTCTTTTGCAGCGACATCAACATCTCATCCGACTTTCCGGTGGAAAGCATCTGTTTCAGCGTGACTGCAAAGGCGCTGATATAGGTGTTTTCGAAGCGACTTTCAAAGGATTCGATCGCCATTTCTGTGTCCTTGTTGACCTGAAGGGAAGAATAAAGATCGATCAATGCCTCCTTCAGACGCTTGCTCTCCACCACCATAGCGGAAGTGCTGATGGATCCAGACATGGACTGTCCACCTTTCTGGGAATACACGAAGGAGCGAAACATCTCCTGCACATCCTTCATCATATGGTCGTTTTCCTTCTTGTTATAGGATTTCAGGCTCAGTTCCTCATAGAACCAGCCAACGAAGAAGGCGATCGGATAAATATATACCGGGATCATGTGCAGCCAGATATTCAGCGCCAGCACCAGAGCCGTGAAAAGAAGGCCATACAGGAGCTTATATCCGTAGAAGCCTTGTAATGTTACGTGTTTCCCATGCTTATAATCGATTCCGCACCGGACGATCATCTCCTGTTTGCTCAGGAAGTACTTCCGGATGTCAGGTCTTCCGGAGAGTTCCAGGAGCTTCCGCTTTGCCAGTACCGCCACAGTTTCTCCGGATTCCTTTACCAGAGCGGCCTGCACTGCAAGGAGAAGAAAGGCTGTTGCCGTTATGATCAAAAGGATTATCATTTTATGCCCTTTCCGTAATGAGACACTTGAAGCAGATCACTGTCCAGATGGAGATCACGCCGGTCAGGATCAGCTTTCCGATCAGCGTGTCGGTCAGCGCCCCGAAGGAGTTTCCCAGGATCCTCGTCACCGCGAACAGCAGGATCGCGAACAGTACAAAAATGATCAGAAACTCCACTTTGAACCGCCGGATCATAGCGGAGCGCTCGTTGATCCCACGCATATAGTCATTCATATCCACGGAGATCACCCGCAGGATCCCCCGGTAGTCCGCGTTGAAATGGGAAGTGGTCTGGAGATTGGTCAGAATCGAGCGGAGCTGTCGGCTTTCGATGGACTCCCGCATATGGGAAAAGGCTGTGTCCACAGATCCGGAATCTCTGGCTTCGTTTACGAATCTCCGCACGATGGAACGAAGGGGATCCGACAGATGCGGCCAGGTCTGCTCCATGATCGTGACGATATCGTCATAGATCACAGCCTGATTGGACAGTATTCCAATAAATTGGAATAGTTGGCTTTCGCTTTTTGTCATCTGACGATCCGCCAGTTGCCGCAAGATCAGATAAACCAGCATCGGAAAGATGATAGCTGCCACAGTCCATAAGTACGATGGTGCTATTACAACATTTTGCAATAGCAGTGTCACAGATATTGCAGCACAAACTATGATCAAAACCTCCGTTGTGATCTTCGGAAACCGGACAGCCAGTCCGGAGCGGAGGAGCAGCCGGTCCAAATGCGTGATCACATTCCTGCTCTCCGTTTCCCCGAACTGGCGGCGAAGTTCCCGCTCATTCATCAGACGCCGTTTTGATCTGCCGGAGAGTCCGTCCTTCAGTTTCCCGCGGATTCCGGACTCTTCCGATGTACCACGAAAGGAGATAAAAAAAGCAGTAAGGCAGACCACGCTGGCGGCAATGGCGAGCACAAACAGGACATCGTTCATTTACGCTGCCTCCCGGATTTTATAGACAGATCGGAGTTTCAGATCCTCCGTTACAGGATCCCATCCCTCCACTCTTACGATCTCATCCACCTGATATTCATTCAGGAAGATCACATGCTGGAATCCCGTAAGCTGGCGCTTTGCGAGAGCCATGGAATATCCGGTGGCCTGGGCGATATAGTCCGCCATCTTTTCAATGCCTGACCGGCAGTCCGTTCCATGGACGGTGCAGATGGCGCGATGCCCGGTCTGGACAGCTTTCGCCAGCTCCGCCGCTTCATTCCCCTTGATCTCACCAATGCCGATAAGGTCAAGATCAAGAAGCAGCGCAGCTTTCGTCTCTTCTGCCAGAGTGAAGCGCACTTTTCCCTCTCCGGAGCCCTCCATCAGATGACAGAAGGCCAGATCAGGATGCATCCACGAAAAGAGTTCCCGGTTCTCCTGAATAATGAGGCCGCTTTGGGTCCAGGGAATCTTTTCCAGAATCGCATTGTAAAGCGTGGACTTCCCGGCTCCACCCTGCCCACAGATCAGGATCCCACTGCTGGCAAGCGCCAGTTCTTCCATATAGAACCGGAGATTCTGATCCGTCACGCCCCGGCGTTCCATTTCCCGGAGTACATCATCCTTCACCTTTCTCCGCTTCCCTCTTCGTTCCGAAAACATTCCGTCCCGTTCCAGGTCGAAAAAATCAGGCTTGTTCTTACTGAGTTTCCGGATATGCAGGAGCGGCAGGCCGTTATCCATCAGGACTGATGTCACGATCGTGACCCGCAGCGTCCACTCCGGCAAGGTCTTATCCGTAAAGGTCTGGATGGCGTTGATGGTGCCGAGGTTGATGTTGTTCCGGGCAGCGATCTGATTCACAAAGGCCTTGTACCCTTCATCTGTCCAGAAATGCACGTTATCCGGCGCATCCATCCGCTCCCCGATTCTTTTAGTCCGGATCTGATAGGCGGAATAGACCTTGATATCGCTGACCTCCGGATCCTTGATCAGCGGATCCAATACTCCATAGCCCCAGACCGAAGACCGGAAGGCCTGCATGATCTGTTCGTTCTCCTCCGGCGTCAGGTTCGGATACTCCTGTTTCAGACGGATCCAACACTGGCGGATAATATCATCCCGTTCCTTGAATCCCATGGTAAAGATGGATGCCGCGCTATTTGCGATAAAGAAGTTCTTCAGCTCCTCCACCGCATTGTGTACGGACATTTCCCCTTCGTATTCTGCACGTAATTCTTTCAAAACTCTCCTCCTATGCTCCGGACATGCCGAAGACTTCAAAGAATGACTGGGCGTAACCTCTCCGGTCGGCCAGCCCCTGATACATAGTTCCGTTGTATTCCGCGGCATTCCCGGCATTACCCGGACAGATCTCATAATAGGCTGCCACCCGGTTCGCCGCTTCGATAGGATCACCGGTCGTGGTAACATAGC
>JAEEGL010927155.1_pt1 | contig 33361 bp, 32 predicted proteins | sample 9134231 | NCBI WGS metagenome assembly JAEEGL01 (sample SAMN16246548, study PRJNA631951) | gut metagenome | biome: gut microbiome; feature: rumen; material: fiber-attached | host: Bos | place: Iran: Karaj | collected 2018-10 | reverse complement strand
AGGGCGATGTCCCGCTTGGTGATGTTGCAGTACGGGGAAATCACCTGCACCCCGTTATAAGTGCCAGCCTTGACGGCAGCGGCAAAAGCGTCTATGAACTCCGGACGGCAGTCCGGATAGATGGCATGGTCTCCGCTGTGATTGGCCAGCATGATGGCATCCAGCTCATAGCTTTCCGCCAGCCCGGCCGCCACGGCCAGCATGATGCCGTTGCGGAAGGGCACCACGGTGCTTTTCATATTCTCATCGGCATAGGAGCCCTCGGGAATTTCCCCGCCGCTGATGAGAAGGTCGCTCTTGAAATACTGGCCGATGAATCCCAGCGGAATCACCAGATGCTTGATTCCCAGCCTCTTGCAATTCTTTACCGCACAGGCAATTTCCCGGGCATTGTGCTTGGAACCGTAGTCGAAGGAGACGGCCAGCGCAATGCTGTCCATGTATTCGTACAGAAGGGTGGTGCTGTCCAGCCCACCGGAGTAAATCAGAAGCGCTTTCATAGGATGGTTTTCATATTGTCTATTGCCTCCCGGGCGCTGGCCACTGCCTGCACCACGGTGGCGGGACCGGTGAGGAAGTCTCCGGCCGAAAATACATTCTTAAAGCCCTTGGCCGCCTCTTGCAGCTCCGGGTCCGGCTTTTCGCTGATAGCCACCAGGAGCGTGTCGCATTCCACAAAATGGTCCGTTCCCTCGATGATGCGGGTTACAACGCGGCCGCCGTCCTCCGGCACCACGTTCTCACAGTCCCGGAACACCACGCCGTTTTCCCTTACCTCAACAGGAGCCTGGAACACCTTGAACTGGACGCCATCGGCCTTGGCCTCTTCCACTTCCAGCGGGTTGGCGGGCATGTTTTCGAAGGTTTTGCGGTAATAGACCCAGGTTTCGGCCCCTTGGCGTACGGCGGTACGGCAGGCATCCATGGCCACGTTGCCGCCGCCGATCACGATAACCTTTTTCCCCAGTTTATAGGCAGAAGGATCCTTGAGGAAAGGCAGCGCCTGCACGGAATACTCCTCCCCGGGGATGCTCAGCATAGCAGGCTTCTCGGCCCCCGTCGCCAGCAGCACAGCATCGAAGGAGGCCGATAATTCCTCCAGCTTCACGTCGTGTCCCAGCTCTACGCCGCCACGGAATTCCACGCCGGCACCGGCCAGTATCTTTTCGTAGGCGTCGCAGTATTTCTTGTCCAGGCGGAAGGCGGGAATGCCGTAACGCAGCACGCCGCCCATACGGGCATTGGCGTCGTACAGGACCACCTGGGCCCCGGCCTCATACAGCCACATGGCCGCAGAAAGGCCGGCGGGGCCCGCTCCTACAACGGCAATGCGGCGCCCCTCAAACTCCTGCGAGCGGCGCTCCAGACGGGCCTTTTCCAAATATCGGCCAGAAATCTCCTGCTCTATCTCATACCACTTCACGGGTATCTGTTTCACGTTGAGCACGCAGTGGCCGTAGCAGAACTTCTTCCAGTCGCACACCTGGGAGGTGACGGCCGTCATGGGGTTGTTGCGAAAGAGCAATTCTCCGGCTTCGTCCAGGCGGTCCTGCCTGTACAGCAACATGCACTCCGGAATGGGAGTGTGCACCGGACAGCCTTCCAAGGCACATTTCGGTCTCTTACACAACAAGCATCGGGAAGCTTCAGGATTCATGGTTTAAAAATCTGTCTATTGGTAATGGAGCGGCCGAGGGTTAGGGAATCGGCGTACTCAAGGTCGTCCCCGAAGCCCAGTCCCCGGGCCAGGGAGGTTATCTTCACTCCGTAATTTTCTGTTTGCCGATAAATATAGAAGGCGGTGGTTTCGCCCTCCACGTCTCCGCTCAGGGCCAGGACCAGCTCTGCCCCGGCGGGATTATCCAGGGACTTGACGCGTTCCACCAGCTCCTTGATGGTGAGGTCCGAAGGGCCCACCCCGGCGATGGGCGAAATAATGCCGCCCAGCACGTGGTACACTCCGTGGTACTGGCCGGTGGCCTCTATACTCATGACATCCCGCACGCTGGCCACCACGCAGATAAGGTTTTGGTCCCGGGTGTGGTCGGCGCAGATGGAACAGATTTCCTCGTCGGAAATCATGCGGCATCGGCGGCAATAGCACACGTTGTCCCGCAAGTTGTCAATGGCCGATGTAAAATGATGGACGTTCTCCGACGGCTGCTTCAGAAGGTGCAGGGCCAGCCGCAGCGCACTCCTCCGGCCCACGCCGGGAAGCGAGCTGATGGCCTCCACCGCCTCGGACAGCAGGGCCGACGGATACGTCTCTTTATAAGGCATGGTATTCTACAAGGCCTTCGGTGGGGCTGCTGAGGAAACGGGAGAAATGGATGCCATAGGCCTTGCCCAGGCGGATAAGGATATCTTTTCCGGCATAGCCGAAGCCGCCCACCACGCCTACGGAAAGGCCGTGATCGTATTTGCGCAGCGTACGCTCGAACAGGCCCCGGAAGTTGCCGTCCACCAGCCTGCGCACGTATTCGCTGTCCTGGTAATGGGACAGGATATAAGGGGCGAAACCGCCCAGGAAACGGGCCGGAGCCACGCCGCCGTACACATTCTTGACAATGGACACGTAGTCCAGCTGGTATTTGGCCGTGAACTCTTTGCGAAGTTCTTCGGGCATATAGTCTTTGAGGTAGTCCGTGATGAAGAGCTTGCCCAGCACGGCGCCGGAGCCTTCGTCGCCCAGGATGAAGCCACCGCAATTCACCTTCCATACAATGTTTTCCCCGTCATACTCGCAGGTATTGGCTCCGGTGCCCAGGATGGCGGCAACGCCCCTGTTGCGGCCGCAGACGGCGCGGGCGGCGCCCAGCATGTCGGAGGCATACTCTATCCTGGCATCGGGGAACCATTTGCCCAAGTCCACAGGGCACTCCCCTACCAGACCGGCGGCATAGAAGTGGATGTCCTCCACGCCGGGGCCAATCTCCTGGGCGGCATGGTCCAGGATGGTTTTCAGATGATCTTCTGCGGTTTGCAGGACGTTGAATCCCGGAGTGCGTACATTCCGGGTCTCTTTCCCCTCCACCACGCACCAATCCGTTTTGGTTGCGCCACAGTCTACTATCAGTTGCTTCATTTCACGAAATAAATGCCTATTCAACCCGTAAAGATACGTATTTCCCCTTTCTTTTCCAATGGAAATACCCATAGACTGCACTGGCAATGTATGCCGTGTACAGAACGGCCATCCAATACTGGCCCGTGGTGAGGCAGATGGTGGTGGTAAAAATATCGGCCACTATCCACAGCAGCCACTGCTGCAGATAGCTCTGGGCCAGCCACCAGGTGGCAATGACGCTGAGGGTGACGGCCACGGCATCCAGCCGGGGTGCAGGGTCTCCCGCAGCCCGGAGGACCTGCATCAAAACCAGGGAGCCCAGCACAAAGAGGACGGGGCTCCAAAGGGCCACCGCCCGGGGAAGACGGGAAAGATGGATTTCTCCCTCCCCCACGGCCTCGCTGGCTTTTCTCCACTGCAGCAGGCCGATGACGGACATCACCACGTAATAGATGTTCAGGCCCATGGAAGCCCACACATGGGTGATGGCAAACTCAAAGGCACACGCTGTGCTTGTGAGGATTCCCACCACCCACATGCTGTTCTTCTGCAAGATCTCCAGGACCAGGTACACTACCCCGGTCACCATGGCGAAGACCTCTATGGCCTGAATGACGGTATCCATCCCCTCATCCCGGGCTTGACCCGGAATCTCTTATCTTACTTCTATCAGTTCCACCACAAACTTAAGGGCGCTGCACGGAGGAATGCCGTGGGTACCGCTCTCACCGTAGGCCAGATGATAGGGCAGGTAAAGTTCGTACTTGGCGCCTTCGCTCATCAGCTGCAGGCCCTCGGTCCAGCCCTTGATTACCTGGTTGAGGCCAAACTCGATGGGCTCTCCCCTCTTGTAGGAGCTGTCAAACACCTGACCGTTGGGGAAGGTGCCCTCGTAGTGGCAGTACACCTTGTCCGTAGCCTTGGGCTTGCGGCCGGTGCCTTCCTTGATTACCTTATACATAAGGCCGCTGCCGGTGGCTTTCACCTCGGGGTCCTTGGCCATCTGGGCCAGGAACTTTTCCCCTTCTTCCCTGGCGGCGGCGCCGGCTGCGGCGGCCCGTTCGGAAGTTTCCTGCTCCAGTTCCTTGTAGAATGCCTCCAGGGCGGTACCGGCCTCGTCCATCGAGAGAGCCAGCTTGCCACCGGTGAGCATATCCTTCAGGCCCTGAAGGAAGTCATCAACATTTGCCACGTGGATTCCCTGCTGATAGAAGCTGGAAGCCACGCTCATACCAAAAGCGTAAGATTTTTTATCCATATCTGTTATAATGATTTTGCTGCAGATTCGCCTGCCAGATAACCTGTGCAGAAAGCCAGCTGGAGGTTGTAGCCGCCGGTATCGGCATCCATATCCAACACCTCGCCGGCAAAATAGAGGCCGGGCTGCTTCTTGGATTCCAGGGTTTTGGCGGTAAGCTCCGCGGTGGAGATGCCGCCGGCCGTGACCACACAACGTTCGAAGCCCACAAAACCGGCGATATCCATCTTCCAGTCCTTCAGAGCCTGGGCCAGGGTGTCTACACTTACCTTGGAGTTGGTCTTGAGAAAAGCCAGGGTGAGGTTCCAGGGAATGAGTTTACCCAGCATAATGCGGAACAGGCGCTGGAAGCTCTGGCCCTTAGAGCGCTCGTCGTGGATCACTTCCTCCCACTTGGCGTGCACATCGGCATCCAGTTTCTCCAGCTCCACGGCGGGTTTCATGTCGATGGAGACGCTCACTTTCTGCCCGTCATTCAGTGCTTTGACGGCGCGGCGGCTTACCATAAAGCCCAGCGGGCCTTCCAGGCCGCCGTCCGTGAACTCGATGTCTCCGAACTCCTGTTGTACCAGGTCTCCGTTCACATAGAGGCTCAGCTGCACGTTTTCCAGGTTGTTACCGTTGAACAGTTCTCCCAGTTCACTCATAGGCGTTACCCTTTCAATGTGTTTCTCAAAGGTGGGATACCATTTGGGCAGCGGGGCAATCTTGCGTTCCTTGGTCTTTCCATATACCGTGCGGCTGCGGAAAGCCTGTTTGATTTCTCCGGCCAGGGAAGGGTCCTGCTTGTAGCCCACGGGCACCAGGGCGGTGAGGGAAGGGAAACAGTCGTCTACGCTGTGGCCCAGTTCTTCGGCCCACATATAGCCGTCTCCGGTGCTGCCGGTGCCGGGATAGGACAGGCCGCCGGTGGCCACGATAAGCTTCTTGCAGGTGTATTCTATGGGTTCTATGGTAATTTCTTCCCGGGTGGGGGCGGGCTTTCCGGGACGGAGCTTCCGGGGATCTTCCACGGGGATGCGGATCTGCTTCCGGCTGGTTTGCACGCAGTCCAGGCTGAAGCCGCGGGGCGTTACGTCAATGGTTTTGACCTCACAGTCCGTCACTACCTTCACACCGCTCAGGGTGCAGGCCCGCAGGAGGGTATCCACCACATCTCCGGCCATATGGGTGGCGGGATAGGCGCGGTCTCCACGTTCCACAACGCTTCTGAGACCGAATTCCTTCAGGAAATCCATCATTCCTTCCGGGGTGAGGTTGTGCCAGGAGGGGCTTACGAAATTGGCGTCCGTACGGATGTGGGAGCTGAAATCTCCCCAGTCCTTGACATTGGTGAAATTGCATCGGCCCTTGCCGGTAATCATTACTTTGCGGCCCGCCTTGGGCATTTTTTCCAGCACGGTCACCGTGCCGCCGTTTTCACTTCCGGCTAGTACTCTGGCAGCGCCTACAGCGGCCATCAGCCCGGCGGCTCCTCCGCCAATGACAATAATATCAGAACGCATAGATTCAAATTTGTTGCAAAAATACAAAAAATTGTTTGTATATTTGCAGTCCCGATTCATCACAATCGGATAAGCCACTTTAGCTCAGTCGGTAGAGCAGCGCATTCGTAACGCGCAGGTCGTCAGTTCGAGCCTGATGAGTGGCTCAAAAAAGGAGAGACAGATCTGTCTCTCCTTTTTTGTAGGAATGGGTTCACTGCTCCAGCCCGGATCTTCGCCATAATACAGGCCAAAACCGGTTTAAGATCGGCCCGAAACTGGATCTTCGCCACAATAGAGCCCAAAATCAGTTTAAGACCTAGCCAATGCGCGCGGCTCATTCACTGTATGCATCAAAAATCTGGCAGAAGATCCTTTAGGTAGGAGTCTCTTCACGGCTTATCACGACCGGCGACAACTGCCTCCAAAAAAGCTAAACGGTATGGCTCTTCAGGTGTGAAAGAACCAGAGAACGCACCGGTTCCTCAATTCCTGTTTCAGAAGCGAGAGCTTCAAAAGAGCCTATGGCATCCTTGATCTCTTCCAGAATGGACGAGGCATTTCGGATATCTCCATAATCGGCAAAACGAAGAAGATCTTCCCTTGTCACCTTCCGGTTTTGCCCGGAAAGGGACATCACGTGACGGTCTCCGATGAACTTATTCATCAGATTGACGGTGAAAGTGACATCATAGGCCGGTGCCAAATGCCAGTTTCCGTCCGGTGTCATCACAAAGGAAAAATTCTTGTCGTGGTCATCGCAAACACCAGACAGAAAATTAAAAACCGCACGGCGGAAAACCTGCTCCATATCCGAATAAGGGAGCTGCATTTTCCGACAAACGCCCATTAGCTGTTCGTAGGAAACCGTTTCCCCGTTAAGGGCCTGTAGCGTTGCCACGTGTAACTTTTCGCCTCCTTTCCGGTCGAACCTTTCCGTCAGAAAATGATTCTGTCCTTCAATTGGAAGCAGCCGGCAGTTTTCCATCTGAATACCACATTTAACTGCCATTTTATGATAAATCAGTTCTACCTCGGCAGTGGGCCAGATATCCGAATCCCGAAACTTCAGGATATACTGTGTAAAACTATCCGGCAAAAGAAACTGTCCGGATTTCACCTCCCCAGTTTCCCAATTGATGGCAATTATGGCCTTGGGATGCATTCCGCCTGCACTCATTCCAACAGCCATCAAGTCCCCTATTCCAGGACTGGAGCCCAGATCTACAGAGGCCCCCTCCCGGATCTTCTGAATCTGCCTGGACAACTCATACAGCTCTTCTAGTGCCAGAACGTTCTCCGGATCCATTCCTTCATATAGAGCAGGGATAAACTCCAACGCACCCATACCCCGCTTCCCTATGAAGGCCAGTTTGTCCACAGCGGTAATATCCGCGTGACGCAATTTCCTATTTTCGGCCCAAGCTGAAAAAACGGCATTACCCCAATCATCCGGAAGAGAACCGGACAAAAAACGGGGAAGACCCTCATATTCTTTTGCCCGGCACCAGTCCGACAAACCCTTTTGAACCATATACACAGAATGGTTATAGGGGCCCAAAGGATCCAGGTCCCACCCGTATGATACATAATCCGGATGAAAGGACACTATGGCGCCCAACTTTCCAAACTGTGGTTTATAACCACCACGCCATTCCAACTTGGCTATTTCCCGACCCCATAATAGGACAGTGACCGTATTACCTTTCATCTTTTCCTCCTTTTACCATATAGGCTTTGCGGCATTTCAGGAACCACGCCCTCTATATCCTCCAACCTCTGGATAGCCCTAAGGAGAGCAATCAAATTATCCAATCGGATAGAGCATCCCTCTCCCCTTTCAAATCGGACAATGGTCATAATGGATACACCGCTCTGGTTGGAAACGTCTTTCTGAGTGAACCCGAGCGCACTCCGTAACTCCTTGAATCGTTCTCCCAGACGGGCGGCCAGTTCCCCGTTGGAGAGCTCATAAATATCTTCTATATATTCGCCTTCTTTCATTCGGCAAATATACATATTTGATGATTATTGTGCAAATTTTAGCTAAAAATCATCAAATATGATAAGTGGTTTGCCTAACGAATCCCCAGCAGTTTATGGGTTTGGAGGGAGAGACGCCAGAGGGGGTGCGCCTCAATGTAAGAAATGGTTTCCGCCGTGTTCATACGGCCGGCGGCATCGCAGGGCTGGAGAAAATGCCAGGTGGCCGGAAAATGCTCCCAGGCCGAGGGATCCACGCCAGGGGCCAGTACCAGTTTCACTTCATCGGCCCTTTTCAGAATCACGGCGCCATTGCCCATCAGACCGAAAACCTGGTTTTTGGGACTGAGCGTAATCCAGTCTATCCCTTCCGGCACCGGAAGCGTGCCGTTGGTTTCCATATGCACCGTATATCCCGCTTCGTGGAAAGCCTTCAGCAGGGCCTCATCGGCCTGCAGAGAGGGCTCTCCGCCCGTGAGGCAGATGCGGCGGCAGGCATTACCGGCCGATGAAGCGGCCTTCACTATCTCCCCGGCCGTCATTTCCTGAAAAGCGGAATGGTCCGTGTCGCAGAACGGGCACTTCAGATTGCACCCGCTGAGGCGGACAAACACCATAGGAGTGCCTGTCCAGAAGCCTTCTCCCTGAAGGCTGAAGAAAATTTCGTTGACCCGGTAAGTCTTAGCGTTCATACGCCGCCATATTCATTTCACTCTCCCAAACCTCCACCTTGTAGGCATTTTCCACGTGGTCGCAGATCCAGCGGGCTATGTTTTCCGCCGTGGGATTGAAATCGAACACCTCGTTCAGGTTCTTGTGGTCCAGGGCCGAAGTGATATCCTTCTTGATATGGGTGAAGTCCGTCACCATGCCGTCCTGGTTCAGGGTTTCGCTTTTGCAGTAAATCTGCACAATCCAGTTGTGTCCGTGCAGGGCCTCGCACTTGCTCTCGTAGGAAAGAGACAGCGCGTGGGCCGATGATATTTCCAGTCTTTTCTTAACGTAATACATAGTGCAAAGGTACGCAATTATTCTTTATCCTTAAGGGCCTGTTTGAGGGCGCTGGAGGCGCGGGGCCGACGGAAAGTGCCCTGGGACACCGTAAAGCCGCTCATAATCTCCCACTTCTCGTCTTCTGTGACGGGAAGTTTGGCCACCTCGTCGGCAAAAAGTTTTAGCTGGTCTCCCACGGTGAGCGGATAGTCGTCGTCTCCGAAAAACTCCTCCGTCCAGCGGAACAGGTCCAGTCTTTCGCGAACGGCCTCCTCCGTCTTCGGCACCTCCGGTCCCCTCCACTCCAGCTGTCCCAGCCAGATATTCCTCACCGGGCGCTCCTTGCAGCAGCTGAAGACGGTGGGCAGCAGGTTCAGCGTGCCATCGGCCTTGAAAATGGCGTTTTTCCGCAGCACATCGGCCCGGAAGATGAAGGAAGAAAGCGGCGCCTTCACGCCCTGCCATACGGCCAGCTGGAAAACTTTCCGGGCCGATGCCTTCCGGGGGAAAGCCTTCTCTCCCTGGACGTTGACGTGATAGACGTCAAATTTGGGATGCATCGCCAGGGTCCAGTTGATGCGGCACACGAAGTGGGGATCCGGCACGGCGCCGGGCTCCAGGATGCACACATACCTCTCGGTCACCTGCGACCAGCTGCCGTGCTGCACCTTCAGCGAAGGGTATTCATCGGCCTCTCCGGTAACCAGGTATACCTTGAACTTCTTGTTCTTTTGAAAAGTGAGGGCTCCCAAAATCCGGTCATCGGCCTTGGGAAGAACGATTGCTATCATATATCTTCAACATTTTTAAGCCAGGTTCCGCGGACCAGGCGCACCAGGAAGATGCTGCCGCGGAAGGTCAGTTCCACTGCCATACACACCCAGAAGCCCACGAGGCCGAATTTGGGCGTGACAAAGATGGCCGGAAGGATGCGAACTATCCACATAGAGCCGAAGTTCATTACGCTGGGCCACTTGGTGTCTCCGGCACCCACGCAGGCGCCGTACACCACCATCGCAGCGGCATACCCCAGTTCCGCAAAGGCCTCTATCCGAAGCACCCTTGCGCCCAGAGCGATGACATCCTTGTCCGGTGAAAGCAGCCCCATCATCTGAGGCGCAAAAATATACATCAGAATGGCCAGAAAGCCCATAATGGCCATGGCCAGGAGGGTGGTGATCCAGGCAAAGCGGGTGGCCAGTTCCTTGCGGCGGGCGCCCAGGGACTGGCCCACCAGCGCCGTGGAGGCATCGGCAATACCAGCTCCGGGCATATAGCAGAGACTCTCGGCCGTGATGGCGAAGGTATTGGCGGCAATGGCGATGGTTCCCAGCGGCGCCACAATCACGGTGGCGGCAATGTATCCACCCCGCAGAAGGAGGTTCTGGAAGGCCATCGGCCCGCTGATGGCCCAGGCTTTTTTCACCGTCTTTTCCGTGGGACGGAAACTGCCGGTCTCGTGCGTGAGCTTCAGCTCCGGGCTCTTCAGCGAGAGGAAGGAGAGCATAGCGATGCCTGTAATCACCTCTGCCAGGCCGCTGCCCAGGGCGGCGCCCACCACGCCCATATCCAATATATAGATGAACAGGTAATTGAAAATCACATCCAGCACGCACATCCCGATGCTCAGGAGGCTGGGCACTTTCATATTGCCGCTGGCCTGCAGCATCGCCGCGCACATCCAGTCTATCTGCATCGCCGGCAGGAACAGCGCCATAATGAGGAAATAGTTGCCGGCATCCTCCACGATGTCCGGCCCGCCGCCCAGCCAGTAGGGAAGCTGATGGGAAAGGGCGGCACCGACCAGGGCCAGCACCGAGCTGAAGCCTACCGCCACCGTAAGGCCCTGGCGGAGAACGCTGCGGGCGCTCTTGAAATCGTTGGCGCCGATAAGGTGCGAAACCTGCACGGAAAAGCCCGAGGACAGGGCAAAGCAGAAGCCGCCCAGAAGCCACAGGCAGGTAGAGACCAGGCCGATGGAAGCCCCCGCCTCCGGGCCCAGGTGGCCCACCATCGAGGCATCTATGTACTGCATCAGCACCGAGGAAAGCTGCGCCAGGATGGCGGGATAGCTGAGCATCAGGCACAGCCGCACCTGCGCCCCCGTGGAGAGGGTGCCGCCATTACGGATACGCTGCAGCAATATGTCCTTGGTCTGAGCCATTTATTCTGTATAAGGTGGAACTTCGCCGCGGTCTATCAGCTCCCGCAGCACCTCCAGGTATGCGTTGTCCGCCGTCCCGAAGGCCGACCGGATCTGTTTCAAAGTATAGGTTTCCCGGGCCGATATCCAGGCCTTCAGCTTCGCAGGGAGGTCCTTCGGGCGGGGCGCTGCGGCCCGGCACACGTCGCACTGCCCGCAGGGAGCGCTTTCCTCCTGGCCGAAGTAGCGGAGGAGGTACTGCGATCGGCACTCCTCCCCTTCCACGTACTCCACCATCGCCTTCACACGCTCGGAGAAGGTGGCACGGAGCCTCTGGTAGCGCTGCGGGCTCAGCTGCACATTGCCCGGCCGCAGCCGGTTATGCTGCAGGAACAGCACCGTGGCGTGATCGGCCGGAATATAGCGCACAACGTGGTTCACGCTCAGCTGGTACAGCAGTTGCCGCAGCATCGGAACGCCTACCCCACAGCGGCTGGCCACCGCCTCCTCATCAATGGGGACGGGATAGGAGAAGATACCCGTGTACAGGCGCATCAGGGTTTCCAGCACCTGGGGCATAGCCGGGTCCGGAAGGTCCACATTGTACAGGGCCTGGCGGTCTACGTCTATCTTGATGCGGGTAGGAATGTCCATATCCTCGGACAGCACCCAATGGCCTTCCCGTTCCATATATTTGACGGCATAATAGGTAGGAGCCTGCTGCAGGTGATAGTGCCGGCAGAACTCCTTGATGTCCCATTTGAGCATCCGTCCCTCCCCTTCGTCGTAGGGAATCTGGAAAAAGATGTGCAGTTTCTGGTACAGCTCTTCCATACTTTCCAGGCTGGGGAAAGAAACCTCCTCCAGCTGCTTCAGGCGGGCCGTATCCGTTCCGTTCCACAGCAGCACGGCATAGGAAGGCTTTCCGTCACGCCCGGCGCGGCCGGCTTCCTGGAAATACGCTTCCGGACTGTCGGGGACATCGGCATGCACCACAAAACGCACGTCCGGCTTGTCGATGCCCATACCGAAGGCGTTGGTACAAACCATCACGCGGGTGCGGTTCTCCTTCCAGTCCTTCTGGCGGTCTGCGCGGGTCTGGGCGCCCAGTCCGGCGTGGTAGTAGGAGGCCGATATGCCGGCGGCCTTCAGGCTTTCCGCCATCTCCTGTGTACGGGCCCGGCTTCTCACATACACGATACCGCTGCCCGGCACGCCTTCGCAGATGCTCCGGATCTGCCCCAGCTTGTCCTGCGTTTTGCGCACGATATAACTGAGGTTGGGGCGCTCGAAACCGGAGCGCAGGAGGTTCTTTTCCGGGAACTTCAACCGGTCCATGATATCGTCTGCCACCAGGGGCGTGGCCGTAGCGGTGAGGGCTATCACGGGGGCATCCACCCGCTCCCGCAGCTTGCCTATCTCCAGATAGGACGGCCGGAAATCGTACCCCCACTGGGAGATACAGTGAGCCTCGTCCACCACAATATAGGACACGTTGAGAACCTCCAGATAAGACTGGAACAGCCGGGTTTGCAGGCGCTCCGGGCTCAGGTACAGGAACTTGTAGTCTCCGTAGGCCGCATTGTTCAGGGCCAGGTCCACCTCGTGGCGGTTCATCCCCGCGTGCACGGCTATGGCTCTTATTCCCCGGTCCATCAGGTTCTGTACCTGGTCCTTCATCAGGGCAATCAGGGGGGTGACCACCAGGGCGATTCCCTCCCGCATCAGGCACGGCACCTGGAAGCAGACGCTCTTGCCACCGCCCGTGGGCAGGATGGCCAGCACGTCCCTGCCGTCCAGCGCCTGCCGGATGATTTCCTCCTGCATAGGCCGGAAGGCATCGTAGCCCCAGTAAGTATGTAGTACCTCCAATGCGGTCATAGTTTGCTAAGTTACGGATAATTTCTTACATTTGGCTATGCAAGTTCAGAAAACAAATGCCGCCCGGCTGCTGGACGCCGCCGGAATCCCCTATTCCCTGGTCCCCTATGAGGTGGACGAGGAGCATCTGGAGGCCTCCCACGTGGCGGAGCAGTTGGGAGAAGACCTGGACCGTGTGTTCAAGACCCTGGTCCTGAGGGGAGACAAAAACGGTCTGTTCGTATGCGTAGTGCCCGGTTCCACGGAAGTGGACCTGAAGGTGGCGGCCCGCATCAGCGGCAATAAGAACTGCGCCATGATCCACGTGAAGGAGCTTCTGCCCCTCACCGGCTACATCCGCGGGGGCTGCTCCCCCATCGGCATGAAAAAGCCCTTTCCCACCTTCATCCACGAGAGTGCCCTCCTGTGGGACACCATCTACATCAGCGCCGGTGTCCGTGGCCTGCAGATCTGCATAGCCCCTCAGGCACTCATCGATTTTGTCGGTGCCGGCCTCTACCCCCTCTAACGCCCGCTCTTAACCCGGTTTCGTGCCATATTGTGGCGAAGAGCCGGCACTTGCCTGCTCTTAACCCGGTTTTGCCCCATATCGTGGCGAAGAGCCGGGGGAAAAGAGGACTAAAGGGTGAGCAGCGGAGAAGCTATGCCGCGGTAAAGGACGCGAAGGGCGATGGTGCCGGGCTCCACGCCGGCGGCTTCCAGCGCAGCACGGGCACTGGCGTAGGCCAGGTCGGGGGTGTTGTTGTTGCCGCTGAGGTGGCAGAGGAAGAGGTTGCGGAGGCCCGGGTGCAGGAAGGCGGGGATGGCGGCGGCGCAGGCTTCGTTGGATAGATGGCCGATGCCGTGCGAAATGCGGTCTTTCAGGTACTGGGGGTAACTGCCCCCCAGCAGCATATCCAGGTCGTAGTTGGATTCGATAACCACCGTACTGGCTTGGGAGGCCCACTGCAGGGCTTCGTCCGTGGTGTGGCCCATATCCGTCATCAGCACAAAGAGTTCTTCCCCGCAGCGGATGGCAAAGCCGATACACTGGGTGGAATCGTGAGGGACCACAAAGTACTGGACATCAAAGTCTTCCGTAATGGGATTCCATACGCCGGCCTGCAGATCCTGCCGGCAGGAGCCCACCCAGTCCCGGGTGAAGGGGTGCCGCAGCAGGGCTTCGTGCAGGGTGGGAGTGGTCCAGACGGGAGCACAGACCCTTTTGCAGAAAGAGCCCAGGGAGCGGATGTGGTCTCCGTGCTCGTGGGTAACGAGGATGGCCGATATATCGTTGAAGCCCAGGTGCAGGGCTTCCAGCTCTTTCTTGATGCGGCGAATGCCCACGCCGGCGTCTATCAGAATGCCGGAATGGGGACCCAGCAGGAGGGAACAGTTGCCGCAGCTGCCGCTGGAGAAACTCACGAAGCGCATCATGGACGCTGCTCCTCCTCACAGTACTTGCCAATCACGCTGTAGGCATCTTCCACGCCCAGCTCACCGGCCCGGGACAGGTCTATGCAGCCTTTCTCCTTGTCTTTCAGATAGATGAGCACCAGACCGCGGTTGAAATACGCACTTCCCAACCAGGGATACAGGCGGATGGCCTTGTCGTAGCTGTCGATAGCTTCCACAAAGCGGGAACTGAGGCAGTAGAGATTGCCCAGATTGAACTGGATATACGGGAAGGCCGGCAGCAGGGCCGCGGCGGCTTCCATATCGGCCAGCGCCTCGGAGTAGTCGTATTCCCGGCTCACCTGCTCCCTTACGCGGGCACGGGTATTGCCCCGATCGTCCATCGTTAGGGTTTGCACATTGGACTCGAAGGAGGCGATGAACTCAATCATCTCGGCCCTCAGGGCACCGCGGTTCATCAGGTAGAATGCCTTGTAGTAATTGCCGTAAGGATCTGATTCTTCCCCTTCCACGGCCCGGGTATAATGGGACAGGGCCGATGAATACTGTTTCAGACCCACATTCTGCAGGGCCTTGTAGAACTCTCCCTGAACCGGCTGCGAAAGCACGGGCGAAGTGACGGGCAGGTTGTCGTTTCCCGACACGACGGCCACCGGCAGCGGAGCCTTCTGGATAAAGCCGTCCAGCAGGCGGTTCTCGTAGCGGTGCTCCAGCGCATAGTTGGCGTTGTCGGCCTTTTCAACCACGGCGAAGCGGTAGAGAGGCTTCAGGTTGATGTCCACATCCCGGTGGCGGAGCATTTCGTCCTCGAAGCCGCCGCTACGGGCAAATTCGGCGTCGAAGGCCAGAAGGTTGCTGTATTTCTTGGTGGTATCCGAGAAATCGGCCCCTCCGGAGGTGGCTTTCTCATATTCGGCCACTTTTCTCCGGGCTATGCGGTAGTCTTCCCGGGAAGCGCGGGTCATACCCAGCTGCAGCTCTACATAGGCCCTGTTCTGGTATGCCTTGGCGAAGTCCGGATACAGTTCGATGGCCTTGTTGTAGTCTGCCAGGGCATCGTCCCAGCGGTTCATTTCTATGAAGTAGCCGGCGCGGTTGAAATACGCCAGCACGTTGCCGGGATTGATGGCAATCACGCGGTCCATATCGGCCAGGGCGCCTTCGTAGTCTCCTACCTGGGCGCTCAACAGGCTTCGGTTATACAGCGTGAGGGCGTTACCGGGCTCATATTTGAGCACGGTGTTGAGGTCCTTCATGGCGTCCTTGAGTTCTCCCTTGTCGGCCTGCACCAGCGCACGCTGGAAATATGCCAACGTGAGGGTGGAGTCCAGCCCTATGGCCTTGTCCAGGTCCTTCAGGGCATCGTCGTACTGCTTTCGGGAGGCCTCCAGGCCGCCGCGACGGAGGTATCCCTCCGGTTCAAAGCGGTCTATCTTGATGGCCTGGTTGTAATCGGCCAGGGCCTTCAGGGTATCTCCCATGAAAAGGTACGAGGCGCCTCGGTTGAGGTACGAAGCAGGGTCCTTGGGTTCCTGGCGGATGTATTTGTCAAAGTCCGAGATGGCGCGTTCGAACTGGCGGCTCAGGAAATAAGTAACGCCGCGGGTAAAATACAGGCCGGAAGAGCCGGGCCTTAGTTTGATGGCCTGCTCCAGGTCCTGCAGCGCTCCGTCGAAGTTGCCGGTACGGCTCTCCGTGATGGCACGGTAATGGTATCCGGAGGTGAACACCGGGTTCAGGCGGACGGCGGTGGAGAAATCCGCCTTGGCACCACGGATATCTCCCAGGTTATATTTGGCGATTCCCCGGTAGAAGAAGGTCCAGTAGTCGGTGGAGTCCAGCTGGGCCAGGACGTTGAAGTTGGCTACGGCCTCGTTCAAGCGCCCTTCCTGCAGGGCCGACCGGCCGCGGAAGGAGAAGACGTCCTTGTCGTACTGGGCGCGGGCCGCCAGGGGCAGCAGCAAAGCGAAAAGTATGGTTATGAAGCGGATTTTCATCAAAAAATTTTCATTTCAGCCACGAAATATCTAATTTCGCGCCAAATGACAAAGATACGAAATTATTTCATAATATTTTTTCTGGCGGCTTGTATTCCGGCCGCTGCCCAGCGTTACACCATCAGCCCCATCAACGCAGATTTGGTCCTGAACCAGGAGAAGATCCAGGCCAACGTGGAGTACCTGTGTTCTGAGGAGCTGGGCGGCCGCGCTACCGGAACGGAAGGCGGCAGAAACACGGCCGCCTGGCTGGAAGGAGAATTCCGCATCCTGGGCCTCAAGCCCCTCGGAGGCGCCTGGCTGCACGGTTTCAGCACCAACGACGGGCTGGCCCGCAACGTGGTGGGCCTCATCCCCGGCAGCGCCACACCCGCCCGCTATATGGTTCTGATGGCGCATTTTGACAACCTGGGCACCCTCAACGGCCGGTTCTATCCCGGGGCCGATGCCAACGCCTCCGGCGTAGCCGCCCTATTGCAGGTGGCAGAGATGATAACCCAGATGAACACCTGCCGCAAGATCTATCGGCACGGCCTCATCGTGGTGGCCCTGGACGCCAAGGAGAAGAACCAGGCCGGGGCCGATGAGCTCTGGCGGGAGCTGTCGGCCGGCAAACTGCTGGACCCCGTTTCCGGACAACCGGTGAGCCCTTCCCAGATTGATCTGGTCATCAACCTGGACCAGCTGGGTTCCACACAGGCGCCCATCACGGAGGGAAACGGCCGCTATCTGATGATGCTCTCGGATGAATCCACCGGCCGGCGCAGTTCCCTGGAAAGCGCCAACCGCGAACCGGGCTTCGGCTTTGAACTGGGCTACGACTACTACGGCAGCAAGGACTTTACCCGTCTTTTTTTCCGCCGCATCTCTGACCAGCGCGTGTTCCTGGACCACGGCATCCCGGCCGTGATGTTCACCTCCGGCATCACCCTCCTGAACAACAAGCCCACAGACACCCCTGCCTCCCTGGACTACGGAGTCCTGCGGGACCGTATCCGTCTCATCTTCCGCTATCTGGACAAGGTACTTTAGCCTTCCCCTCCCTCCTCCGTCCGGCTCTTCGCCACAATACGGGGCAAAACCGGGTTAAGAGCAGGCAAGTGCCGGCTCTTCGCCACAATATGGGGCAAAACCGGGTTAAGAGCGGGCAAGTGCCGGCTCTTCGCCACAATATGGGGCAAAACCGAGTTAAGAGCGGGCTCCGGCGGGATCTTCGCCACAATACGGGGCAAAACCGAGTTAAGAGCGGGCTCCCTCGAGACCCTTGCGAAGCTACTTAAAAAGTAGTATCTTTGTCAGTTATGAGAGATTTCCTGAAACTGATGAGGCAATACGCCTCTCCCTATAAGGGGCACCTGGCCGGGGCGGTGGTGCTGAACATCCTCAGTGCGGTGTTCAACATCTTCTCCTTTGCCGTGCTGGTGCCACTGCTGAACATCCTTTTCAAAGTGGATGAAACGGTGTACGAGTTCATCCCCTGGGACAGCCAGATGTCCCTGAAAGACAAGATCATCGGCAACTTCTACTTCTACGTGTCAGACTTTGCCGGAACCTACGGGGCCGTGAACACCCTGATGATGCTGGCCGGGGTCATGATCCTTTTCACCGCCCTCAAGACCAGCTGCTACTTCGGATCCAACGCCGTTATGATTCCCATCTCCACGGGCATCGTGAAGGAAATCCGCTGCCGCATCTACGACAAAATCCTCAACCTCCCCATCGGCTTTTTCACCGAGGAGCGCAAGGGAGACATCATAGCCCGCATCACCGGAGACGTGTCGGAGGTGGAGAATTCCATCATCGCATCGCTCTCGATGCTCATCAAAGACCCTATCCTCATAGTCATCTACTTCGGCTTCCTCATCTGGGTGAGCCCGGAAATGATGATTTTCACTATCCTCTTCGCCCCGGCTTTCATCTGGGTGATGGGCGTTATCGGCAAACAGCTCAAACGCTCTTCCCTGGAAGCCCAGGCTCTGTGGAGTGACACCATGAGCCAGGTGGACGAAACCCTGGGCGGCCTGCGCGTAATCAAGGCCTTCAATGCCGAAAAGACCATGCACCGCCGCTTCCAGGACATCACGGACCGGATGCGCCGGAAGATTGCCCGCGTGAGCATCCGCCAGGCCCTGGCCCATCCCGTGAGCGAATTCCTGGGCACCAGCATGCTGATGATTGTCCTGTGCGTGGGCGGTGCCATGATCATCAGCGGCAAGAGCCTTCTGGGAGAAGGCAAGTTCATAGACGCCTCCACCTTCATTTTCTTCCTGGTCATCCTCTACTCTGTCATCGAGCCCATCAAGGAACTGTCCAAAGCCACCTACAGCGTGCGCAAGGGCCTGGCGTCGATGGAAAGGATCAACAAAATCCTGGAGGCCGACAACCCCATCAAGGATCCGGAGAACCCGCAGAAACTGGAAAGCTTTACCCGGAGCATCCGCCTGGAGAACGTGAGTTTCTGCTACGAAGACGGAAAGCAGGTACTCAAAGGCATAGACCTGGAGATTCCCCGCGGCAAGATGATTGCCATCGTGGGAGAATCCGGCGCCGGAAAATCCACCCTGGTAGACCTCATCCCCCGTTTCTGGGATGTCACCGGCGGCCGCATCACCCTGGACGGAAAGGACATCCGGGAAGTAGCGGTGAAAGACCTCCGCGCCCTGATGGGCAACGTAAACCAGGAGCCCATCCTCTTCAACGACACCATTTTCAACAACATAGCCTTCGGCGTAGAAGGTGCCACCCAGGCCGATGTCGAAGCCGCCGCCAAGATAGCCAACGCCCATGAGTTCATTATGGAAAAGGAAGACGGCTACCAGACCAACATTGGAGACCGCGGTTCCAAGCTCTCCGGCGGCCAGCGCCAGCGGCTGTCCATTGCCCGCGCCATCCTCAAGAACCCGCCCATCCTCATCCTGGACGAGGCCACGGCCTCCCTGGATACGGAAAGCGAGCGGGCCGTGCAGGAAGCCCTGGACCACCTGATGACTTCCCGGACCACCATCGCCATCGCCCACCGCCTGTCCACCATCCGCCACGCCGATGAAATCATCGTGCTGCACGAAGGCAAGATTGTGGAACGGGGCCGGCACGAAGAGCTCATCGCCCTGGGTGGTTATTACAAGAAACTTAACGATATGCAAGCCCTATGACAAGTCTTTGCGTTCCTTTTATCGATACTGAAAAACAAGATCTGGAAACTGCCCTGGAGCTGGGCGGCGCCCGTTTTGACGTTCAATGTGCCAACTGGCCGGAAACCTTCCCCTACACCCCCTTCTGCGGCGGCCGTGTGGCTCGCACAAAAGATGCCCTGGTGGTGGATTTCCGGGTAAGCGGCCTGGACCTCAGGGCCCAGAATACGGAGGATAACGGCCGCCAGTGGGAAGACAGCTGCGTGGAAGTGTTCATCAAGGACCCGGAAAAGGCCGATTATTACAACTTCGAGATCAACGCCCTGGGAAAGGTACTCGCCTGCTACGGTCCCGTCCGGGAAGGCCGCACCCGGAGACCTCAGGAGCAGATGGAGCAGATTCTTCGCTTCGGCCACCTGGAAGGCGGTCCTCTGGACAAGGACGGCATCCAGACCTGGCGCGTAGGCGTGGTCATTCCCTTTGAACTCATAGGCATCCACCCCGATAACCTGCCCCACAGCATCCGGGCCAATTTCTACAAGTGCGGAGACAAGACCGCCCACCCGCACTATGTAAGCTGGAGCCCCATCGACACCCCCAAACCGGACTTCCACAGGCCGGATTTCTTTGGCGAACTTATCCTGAAGTAATGAAGCTATCCCTCAAGAAAATCTTCCAGCTGGGCTTCATCCTCTACCTGCTGGCGGTGCTGTACCTGTGCTTCGGCAAGTTTGAGAACACGCCGGATATCCCCTGGAGTTTCCTGGGCATTCCTTCCGACAAGCTGGTGCACTTCTGCATGTTCTTCCCCTACCCCATCCTGGCTTTCCTGGCCTTTGACCGCTTTACGGATACTCCCAAATCCACCTTCCTCTTTTCCGGCATCACCTGGGTGCTGGGCCTGCTGCTGGCCGTAGCCACCGAATGGGGACAGGCACACCTCACGGATTATCGCAGCGGAGACCCCTGGGACTTGCTGGCCGACGTCCTGGCCATTACCCTCAGCACCATCCTGGTCATTTTCTGGGACTTGAGTAAACAAAAACAATGAAAAAACTTCTTCTTTCCCTCGCCCTGGCGCTGGCCTTCCTCCCCAGCCCGGCACAAACCCCCAAGGCTCGGGATTTCAGTACGGTTACGGATTCTTTGCAGGCGCGCCTGAAGCGCCGCACCGGTGTCACTTCCAACTTCAAGCTGGAAAAGGTTCTCGTGCGCGGCAACGCACTGGACTTCTACTTTTCCCAGAACCTCCTGGGCCAGCCCTACCGCAAGGGAGACATCACCTGGCTCACGGAGCAGATCCAGGAACTGGGGAAGGGCAAACTGGGCAAGTACAAGGTGGGAAACCTGTATGCCCGCGGGCAAAGGCTGGCGGGCCTTCCGCAGCCGCAGCTCACCCGGGACGGCAATGCCCTTGATACGCCTTTCCGCGTAAAAGAGCCCAAAGGGACCCCGCTCGTACAGGGGGCCGATGAATGGCCGCTGGGCCTGAGCGGCCGCCACATAGCCCTATGGCAAAGCCACGGCCGCTACTATGACGACGAGACGGGCCTCTGGGACTGGCAGCGCTCTCCCAATCACCGCACGCTGGAAGACATCTTCACCCAAAGCTACGTCCTCCCCTTCCTCATCCCTATGCTGGAAAACGCCGGAGCCGTGGTACTCACCCCGCGTGAGAGGGACACCCAGACCCGGGAAGCAGTCTGTGACAACGACCCCGCCTTCACCGAGGGCCGGGGCCCGGCCGTCAGAACCCGGGGCAAGTACCAGGAGGAAGGCAACTGGGAGGATGCCGGAGAAGGCTTTGCCGATTTCAGTGCCACCTACAAGGGCTACGATATGCCTTTCAAGAAGGGAACGGCCCGAAAGATCCATACCGCCCGCGAGGGTGAGGAAAAAGCCCGCATCATCTGGCGCCCCACCCTGGAGGAAAAGGGGTCCTACGCCGTGTATGTAAGCTACAAAACCCTGCCGGAAAGCACTTCCGACACCCGCTACACCATCCATCATCTGGGTGGCGAAACCCTGAGGCACGTGAACCAGCAGATGGGCGGCGGTATGTGGATTTACCTGGGCACCTACCTCTTCGACAAAGGCAGCAAGGGCTACGTAGAGCTCACCAACCACTCTTCCAGCCTGGGCGTAGTAACGGCCGATGCCGTCCGCTTCGGAGGCGGCATGGGCAAGGTGGAAAGAGGCGGCACCCTTTCCGGGATGCCGGCCTATATCGAAGGAGCCCTCTATAACCTGCAGTACAGCGGAATAGACCTGGCCATTGCCGATGAATGGGATAAAGAATACACCAAGGAATACGCCTGCAGGGGCGCCTGGGTGCAGGAAATCAGCGGCGGTTCGCGCGTGAATCCGGAAGCGCAGGGACGGCGCATTCCCATAGACCTGTCGCTGGCCTTCCACACGGATGCCGGCATTACTCCTAACGATTCCATCATCGGCACGCTTTCCATCTATACCCTCAAGAACAAGGGCTCCGAGATGCTGCCCAATGGCGAAAAACGCCTCAGTTCTCGCCTTCTCTGCGACCTGGTGCAAACCCAGGTGGTAGAGGACATCCGCGCCACCTATGAGCCGGACTGGACCCGGAGGGAAACCTGGGACCGCAGCTACAGCGAAAGCCGCACCACCGGCGTGCCGGCCATCCTGCTGGAACTGCTTTCCCACCAGAATTTTGCCGATATGCGCTACGGCCTGGACCCGGGCTTCCGCTTCACGGCCTGTCGAAGCGTCTACAAGGGCATCCTGAAGTTCCTCAGCGCCCGTTACGGCGTGCCTTATGTGGTGCAGCCGCTGCCGGTGCACGCCTTCAGCGCCCGGCTGGACAGCACCGGACAGGTTACCCTCAACTGGGCCGAAACCCGCGACGCCCTGGAGCCAACGGCCCAGGCGGATTACTACAAAGTCTACATGCGCAGGGACGACGGCGGCTTTGACAACGGAAGGCAGGTGAAGGAAAGCACTTGCACGCTGCCGCTGGAGAAAGGACACGTATACAGCTTCAAAATAACGGCCTGCAATGCCGGAGGAGAGAGTTTTCCCTCCGAGATCCTGGCGGCGGGCTTCCCTTCGGCCGATGCCAGGAAGGTGCTGGTGGTGAACAATTTCACCCGCGTATCGGCCCCCACCTGGTTTGACACGCCGCAGTATGCCGGTTTCACGGACAACCTGGAAAGCGGCGTTCCGTGGGGCAAGGACATCCTGATGGCCGGTACGGTTTTCGACTTTGACCGGAGCTCGGAATTCACGTCCAACGACAATCCGGGCTTTGGCGGTTCCTTCACGGATATGTGCGGCAGCCAGATTGCCGGCAATACTTTCGACTTCGTAGCCGCCCACGGAAGGGCCATCCTGCAGGCCGGGTACGCGTTTGAGTCCTCATCGGCCGAAGCCTTCACCGGCGATTCCAAGGCCTTCGCCGTGGACCTCATCTGCGGCAAGCAGCTCACCACCCAGGTAGGTCGCGGGGCCGTTCCGCACAAGTTCACGGTCTTTACGCACGATCTTCAGAATGCCTTGAAGACCTATACCACCCGCGGTGGAAACGTGCTCATCTCCGGTTCCTACATTGCCACCGACGCCTGGGACCACCTGTATCCCGGCGTTCCCAAGGCCCCGGAAAGCACGAGAAGTTTCATCAAGCAGGTGCTGGGCTATGAGTGGGTCACCAACTTTGGAGATGTCTCCGGCTTTGCCCGGCCCGAGCCCAAGACCGGAATGCCTACGGTATCCTACAACCGCGCCTGGTCTCCGCTCATCTACAAGGTGGACAATGCCGACGGCATAGCCCCGGCGGGCAAGGACACCCAGATTCTGATGCGTTATCAGGGGTCTGACATTCCCGCCGCCACCCTCTACAAAGGAAAAGGCTACCAAGTGGCAGCCTTCGGATTTCCTCTGGAAACCTCCGCCCAGATGGGGGAAGTAATCAAACGGGTTCTTAAAGTGTTTGAATAGATTATGCGCAGATCCCTCTATAGTTTTATTTTTTTCTTTGCGCTCTCTTGCTCCAGCAATCCAAGCAAGGCGCTATGGGAGTGCGTGGAGATGGACCAAAACACTTCTACTCCGGTAAATGACTCCCTGGCCAAGGTAGCGTATAATCACTATTCCCGGCATGGATCCATTCGAAGCCGGATGATGGCCACATATTATCTTGGCCAGGCCGAATATGATGCCGGACAGAACATTCCTGCCACCATCCATTTCAAGCAGGCCTACGACTTGGCTTTACGATTGAGAGATACAACCTTTATGGGCTTCTCATGCCTCCGCTTATCAGAACTGTACTCAAGGAATCTTGATAATAATCAGTCTGCTTATTATGAAGGACTGGCAATACCTCTTTTAGACCATATCGGGGATTCTTTGACGGCCAATTACTCCAGGCTACATATGGCCGGGAACTATATGTCACAAGGCAAGTTCGATTGCGCCGAATCCATTGTTGACTCTCTTTGGGCAAGTAATCCCGCATATTGGGACAATGACTATTACGCGTCGGTTATCAAGGGGAACCTTCATTTCTTCCAGGAAGAATATGACTCAGCTCAGTTTTACTATAATCGAGTTATAAGACTATCCCCGCAGGAGCCCATATACTTTGGCCGCCTGGCATTGATAGCGGAACATCAGGGGAAACGCCAGTTATCAGATTCTTTGTCTCTTCTATCGAAAGAGCGGCTCTCAACAAGCAATGACAGTGTCAATTATTATTCCAACCTGGCGCACATTGCCGTTATGAGAGGAGATTACGTAACTGCCTATCGCACCCAGTCTCTCGAATATGGCATACAAGACACGATTGTTTACCATACCCTAGCCCGTTCTGTCACCCACTCCATGCAAGCTTTTTTTGAGCAGGAATATGAGGCAGAAAGGGGTAAACGCAAAGAACAAACTCTTGTTTTCGTGCTCTTTTCAATCATTTTATTGAGCATCACCATCATCACCCTGATTGCTTTGAAACGCAGAAAGGAGCAGGTCGTTAGCCATATGGTGCAAATGGAAGCGCTCAATCAAGAATTGCAGCAGATGCGGCAAAGCCAGGCTGGCAATCAGGCGGTTATTTCCAAATTAGTTCAAGACAGGATCGAGACCATGTCACAACTTGCCGATGCTTATCTGTCCTGGTCAAATGAGGCTATCAACCTCCGTGAAGTCCAACAAGGAAGAATGCTCCAGGAAGAAATCATTTCAGATTTTCGGAAAGAACTGCGGAATTTGCGTGACGATGCCCATTTTATCCCACGTATCGAGGATACTTTAAACATTTCCTACAATGGGATTATGACCCGCATCCGCAAAGATTGCCAAGGGCTTCGTAATGGAGATATCCGAGTCAACGAAAAAGACTTTCAGCTCTTGAACCTTTTCTTCGCAGGCTTCTCAAATAGCAGTGTAGCATTTATGTTGGATATGACCGATAATGCTGTCCGTACTCGAAAAAAGAACCTTCGAAAAGTGTTTCTTTCCATAGAAAATGGACGTGGAAGTGAGTACCTTTCCATGCTTTCCGGAGCCCGACACAATTCCGCCACAAACGAAGCATAAAACAAGTCTGATTCTCAATTGGTTATCGAAAAAACCGACACATAGAAACACGGCATTTTTCGAACAACACATACTATTTTCGCAGTAGAACAAACTACTGTGAAACATGAAAAAAAAACATCAGTCTTATTCTTCTGGGACTACTCGCTTTGTCCCTTAACTATTCTTCCACTATTTCACTCAACAGCAGGGAAAACGATGGGCAACCTCAACCTGTTGTGATAATCATCAATTTACCGGGAATACCTCAACGTCCCGTTTCTCCGCCAAATTCTCCCAAGCCTACCCGTTTTACAGTTTTACCCAATCAGGAGCTATTGGAGATAGTACGATAGTGGGCAAAATGATCAAAATATTGGGCAAAGTGATTAATCTCACCGTTAAAGTTTGGTAGTAGATTCAACAAAAGATATTTTTGCGACAAAACCTGAAAATGGATTAATCGCAATCCATAATTGCTTTGACACAAACGAAGATGTTACTTGGGGTTATCTAACAAACTAATTAATAATGAAACGTTTATTTATTATCTTCTATTCTGCTGTTGCACTAATCGCTTGTGATAAAAACCATAACATGCAACAGCTTCAGGAGCAGAGCCCGTATGCGACTATTCTTGATGGAGTCAATAATCTGAATAATCAGTTCGGTTGTTCAAATGAGGTTACACGCGCATCAAACGGACGTGACGGAGTAAAAGCTGGAGCCGATATAGCTGGCGGTGTTGTAGGACATTATTTCGGTACGGATATCGGTGCTGCAGTCGGTTCTATGGGAGGTGTCCCGGGGGCTATTATTGGAGGGTTTATTGGAAAAAAATTCGGACAAATGATAGGGGTTGCAGTTGCTTCTTTTGTCGCAGGTGTCGTTTATGATATGTTCACATCAAGTACAAATGCCGAAGTTCTAATACCTATACAAGATGTGATCGAATCAGTAGATCCATACTTATGGACTGATGGCGAGATACATAATGCTATTCTTTGTCAATTGACGAACAACTTGACCCGTCAAAACACTCGCTCAGGAGAGTTAGAACTGACTATTTCCCAAATTTTCGATGAAGCAATTAAGTATTCACAAGAGTTAATCAATGAACCTATTGAAATAGATCCAAAGTTCAGAGAATATATGGAATCGTTTTGCAAAGAGGTCGAGTGCTCTATGCTGAAACGGGGATGTAATGCTGTTGATTTTAGTGTCATTTTTACCGATTATTTGAGTAGTCAAAACATTGAGGTAGCTGATGATTTAGGACTGATATACAATAATCTATTGAATTCTAGCAGCTTGGATAATAAATTGTTATCAGAATACGAAATAAGTTATCTGAAAATGATTGATCATTCCGCCCTTTCAAATGAGGACAAAGCACTTCTTTCGACGACTGGCTCGGTTGCAATTAGAAGTGGACAATTCTGGCATAATCGATAATGAGAATTATAAATTTACTTTCCTTAATAATGATTGCGGGAGCAATAGCTTGGGTTCTGCATTTTGGTGTCCCGGCACCATGGGGGACCATTCTTGCCGCCGTTGTGATCTTATATGCGGTGTTTCATCCTTATTTACAACGCATTTTGGCAAGGAAGAAATGCTCTGTCCATACTCATATTCCTATTCTTTGTTATGGAGTGCTATCACTAATCGGTGTTGTTATGACCTTAACGGAGGATAAATCACAAATAACGGTGTTATATGTACTTTTGTCAATAGGAGGAGTATTAGGTGTGGTTGATTGGTTATTGGAAGGAGGATACAAAAAACCTATAAAACAACTATGGTATGAGGATTTATTTATTTTATCATGGGAAGCGGAGTTGATAATCATAATTAGTATTGCCTATGAACGGATGGCGAGTAGGGATTCTCTCTCATGGGTGGCCTCATGCATCCTTTTTCTTTTTGTTCTAGATATTATAAACCAGTTTGTTTGTCTATATAATCGGCACCTTGCAACTTTCTAACTTTCAATATTTTCAAAGAACTATCTTGAATTTTTAGTGGACAGTATTGTGTTAAACCTTAAAATAATCGTCCGCAACTTTGAGTGGATATGCATGACTTATATTAGCAATTAAAAATCTAAGAAAATGAAAAATTATCTATTCTACCTTCTTGTCCCGGTTATCTGCTTCTTTCCTTCATGCTTGCGTCTTAATAGTGAAAATGAAATGGAAATTAATGACTCTAACCAAAGCACAGAAATTTTCATTAATAAAATTTCTGCGCTAAATGATATTTATGGCACAAAATCCGGAGACCTTTCAGAAGAGGAAGCCATTGTTATGATGGCTCCACTTTTAGAAGCATCAAAAGAGTATCTGCAATCGAACGATTATGATTTTGAAGAAGATTTCGAGACCCCTGATGATCCTCGAATTACATGGGTAGCACTGGCTGTCGCCGAGTATGATTTGCAAAGTACCTCGCAGACCAAATCGACACTTGGCGGGTGTGTATTGGAAGCGCTCGGTGTTAAAGAGATTATAAATAACATTGGGGAAGGGGCCTTGAAAAAGGCAGCATTGAAAAAAATTGCTAAAGTAATCGCAAAACAAACTCTGAAAAAAGCAATTCCATATGTAGGCGCTGCTATCACAGCTTACGCTTTTGTAGATTGTATGATGGATGACTAAGTAATAAGGAAATGCGTTCGATCATTATTGCTATCATTTTTTTACTTGCAACAATATGGTCCATCGTGGATCGGATTCGATTTGAGAGAAGCTCTGAAGCTTGTGACGATAGTAAGTATGCGTCCCTTTATAGAGAGCATAGTCTCTTGAGAATTCTGCTTTATGCCCTTGTTACCGTGATTTCATCGCTACGATATTTTGGAATTGAGTAAGAATCTCTTATTATTTTATTTAAGTTTCGCAAGTGATTTAAGCCGCCAATTGTAGGGCCTCGAAGGCCCTTCGGACGGCATTGAGTTCTTTGTTATTGTTGTTAATGATGGCACGCATCATCTCGTCCTGGTCAAAGTTGAAGGCTTCCGCGATAGTCTGTATGACTTCCACAAGGATGCCCCAGATTATCTCGGTGACAGTCAGTTCGACGGATGTTTGCGTCACATCACGGAGCACGCCACCGATGGTCTCGTATGATTCATACCGCTTGACGTATCCACCTCACAGTAATAGAAACGATAATGTCTGGAGTATTTGACATGACCCTTCCGCTTGGATTCCCGGGCTATGATGGCATTCGCCGTCATGGCCCCCTCCGCCGTGTCGTACTTGGTCTTGGACATTTTGATCATGCCCAGAAGATGGCATCCTATGTGCCTGGAACGCACGAACTTCACCAGTTCCTTGCAGGTGAACCAACTGTCCACAAGAAGGTAATCGAAGCGTATGCCTTCAAGGATAGCGCGTTTGACCAAACGGATGAGATTGTCCATCTTGCTCTGGAAGTATTCTTTAGACCGCTTTGCTGCACGGCTGTCAGCATCGCGCTCCTTGCTGTATCTGGCATCCAGTTCCTTCTAGGTCAGGCCCTGAGGTTTGGCAGGCTTCTTACCCATCTCACCCTGGAGTGTGAAGTCCAAGAAGGTCTGCGTCTTTCCGTCTGTGAACAGGAGGAACAAGCCCTTGTAACCGAGAATACTCGCATGTTTGATATGGGAGAAGATACGGCCAAGGAACTCGCCCTTACGGCCGGTCTTCGGAAAGTCGGTGTCATCCGCGATCAGGCAACGGGGATCCTTACTATTGACGGAATCGCTGCGCATGGCAATACGGCCCAGAAGCCTGCGATTGAAGCTGTATACGATTTGCCGCCAGTTGATGTCCTCATTGGAAAGGAACCTGTAGGACATGTCTTTCTTGCAGGCGAACATCTGACCAAGAACGCTTCCGGCAAAGTTGAGACTATTTTTGATGGCAAAGAACGGAAACAGAACCAAACCATCAGTTCAAGGGCCTGGCAGGCCGTGAACATGCAGTTCGCTGCCTTGGCAAAGTTCATCTGCCGCTGATTCAGTGTGATATGACTCATCACGTTCATGATTCCCTGGATTGCCTTCGTATTGTTACTTTCAGCAAAAAAGCTGTTGAGTTCCGAGATTATTTGCCTATCTTTGTTCATGCTAAGGGTTCCTATATCGGTTTGTTTGGCGACACTAATATAGTGATTATCAATGAGATATGCAACATTTCTCAAAGAAATCAACCTTAGCATTTTTCCGTTTTTACCTACTTGCGAAACTTAAATTAAGATTTTTTAGTGTTTTCAGTACTATTCGCATATGAATAACTATCTTCTTCCGCATAAAATCCAGAAAATTGCGATAGGCGTGTTTTTCGTAGATTTGTTTGCCCTTATCGCAACCTTGTTATCGACCTTTTGGAAAACCCCCATCGTATTGGGCGTGAGTGGACAATCTATATTAGTTATTATACTATATCTATCCGTTTTCTTCTGTGTCATTTCACGCGAGAAAATCGAGAATGACGAAGTCGTTTCCCTGCGTAGTAAATCGCTGATCGCTGTTTCATTATTAGGATTGGCATTAGTGACTTTATTGAATATTGTTCAGTTATTGTTGCCCTTTCAATCGGATAGCTACCTGGCGATGAAAGAATGGCGGATGGAACATTTTTGGACTGGGAACTACTATGTCGGCCTCGCAATACTATACCTTATAAATCTAAAAATACACCTTAAGAAAACACATATTGATTAGTTCATTTTCTCTTCACTAACACCTGCAACATTTAGAAGCTGTTTAAATTTCAATCGTAGATTTTGTTATACATAAGCCGGCAGAAGGCGTGTTGAACCATCACCTAATTAAAACGCTGAAAAGATGGAAAATAAGTGGAAACGTCGCTCATCGATTTCCGGAACTGTGAGACACAGTTTCTTTCGGGAGTTTTCAGCCATTGCACTGAGCATATTCGCCTTCATTCCTGCAGCATGCGGAGGAGGGAGGAACGAACTAATGCCTATATGTGCAGCTTTATTCTTTTTTGCCGCAATAGTCCCTATACTTCTTGATATGCAAATTGATCACAAACAAGGAAAAACCGTTAATGCGTATTCAATTATGATTGCTACGTTTTTATTGGCGCTTTCGGTGTTCTCGGCATTTTTCCTTTATGATTTTGTCCAATAATAAAGGCCCTGGCTATGAACGGATGGCGAGTAGGGATTCTCTCTCATGGGTGGCCTCATGCATCCTTTTTCTTTTTGTTCTAGATATTATAAACCAGTTTGTTTGTCTATATAATCGGCACCGTTGCTAACTATAATAAATCGTTGCATATGAAAAAGAGTTGTTTAATAATGATTGGAGTTTTCCTTTCATGCTACGCATTTGCACAGAATATAGAAGGTGTTAAAATCGGAACGAGCTTTTCTTCTTCTACAAACGTAAAAGAAGTTGATGAATCAAAGGTCGCCCAAATCTTTGGTACACCTGAAAGAACAAGACGCGGCATAGGAGAAGACGGAAGTAGCGGCTATTCTTGTTTTTATGGTCCATCAAAGAATAGTGATTGCATTGCCTTTAGTAACGGAGAATTAGTTTTTTACGGTCTCCATTCTCCTCGTTTCCTAGTTGCAACAGATATGTTTGATGGAGGAATTCGAGTTGGTGATTCTCTGAGCAAAGCCCTCAACACTGCTGTGTACTGGGAGAACTACAATAAATCTTCAGATCCCTCTCAAGTAAAGCTCATTTATAGTTACGGCACGTTTGAATCCAGAGGGCAAACGCACAATTTCATTCGTGTCTTAAGACCTAATGACGATTCATTCTTAATGCTTGAATACTCCGGGAACACCATTACCTACATAGAATTCGACTACAACAGGTAAAATTTAAAATAGCCGCCGCCTCGTCCTCAGAAACCAGACGGCGGCTTCTAAGTGATTACTTTGATATACAAAGTGTTTGAATGACATCAGAAAAGGTACTGGGCCCTTTCATTTATCGTATTCGAGGATCTCTCCTGAAAAATCTTTCCAGAATCTCTTCCTGTTCGTCTTTTGAGAGCGGCTTCTTCAAGACCCCAAGAACGGCTTTATACTGCGCGTCTTTCTTCGCAAACACCCGGCGTCTTTCCTGTCCATCGATGGTCGCATAAAGATGAATATTTCCGGAGTCAGTCATTTCAAAACGAATCAGATCTGAGGTGACGACAGGCGGAGCAAAGACATCCGGAGACAGTTCGCGAAGCCGTGACTCAATGATATCGATGAATAGCGGAGCAACGCCATTCGCGGAAGCCAGAGACCGGAAATCTTTAATCGCATCCTTCACCTTGTCAATGTACTTTGCGGGATTCTTGATGTCGTTCTGGGCAGCGAAAGACAAAAGATCGGAGATAGTAATATCTTCATATTTCCCACGGATGGAGAACTCATGACGTCTCTCAGGAGTTGTGGCTGTTTTCAAGATGAAGCAAAGGTCGTAAGCAGGGGAAATGTGCCAGGATCCGTCCTTTTCCATGATGAAAGAGAAGTTCTTGGCGTGGTCGTCCGTGTTGTTGGAGAGGATGTTGAACACCATTCGCAAATACAACTCGTTCAGTTCATCCTGGGGGATGGAGAGTTGCCTGCAAGTGGAGAAGAGATCCTCATAGCAATATGCCTCCGGATTAACGGCGGCGAGCGTTTGGGTGAACACCTTTTCACCATCACGACGGTCAAAACGCTCCGTCAGGAAATGGCCGATGCCTTCCACTTCGATCAGGCGGGAGGACATCATCGAGATTCCAGCCCGGGTGGCCAGGTCGTACCAGGTCTTCTCGATCTCGGAGAGGCAAAATTCCGGGGTATTGAACTTGAGGATGTAATACTTCCTGTCACCTCTTGCTGAGGTCTGGCCGGAAAAGATGTTTCCACTTTCGTCCATCGCCATGATAGCCTTCTTGAAACGTCCTCCGGCGGATGTCCCGACTGCCATCAAGGCCTTCTGCGTAAGTGTCTCTTCCGAGGAAATGATGGCGTGTTCGCGGTCCTGTTCAATCTTCTTCGCCAATTCGTATAGTTTCGGAATCATCAGCTTTTCGTTCGGGCTGAACATATCTTCGCTACACGGGACAAATTGGAGCGCACCCATGGCGCGGTTCCCAACGAAGGAGAGCTTCGCAAGCGGAGTCTTGTCTTTCTCGTGGTAGTGATGCTCCGCGAACCACTGGTCAAAAAGGGTATTGCCCCAATCATCCGGAAGTGAATCCGCGATGAACGGGGGAAGTTTCTGGTATTTTGCAGAGTCCGTGTTGCCATAGATGGCGAAACGAGCTGCCGGGCTCTTCGATGAGGCGGTCAGCGGTGCAATGTCAAGCCCCGACGAAAGATATCCGGGTGAAAAGAAAAAAAAGGAATTCCCCTTCGCCTGGTTCCAGAAAAGTTGTCCAATCTCTTGGCCCCAGAGCATAACGTTCAACCGGCCGCCGTATATATTCCTATCCATTATTCTTTCTCCTCACTCTTTGTTGCTGATGTTCAGGCGCCTTCAGATATGGATTCGCAGGTTGCTCCGGAATCAGGTCGTCGAGCCTGTCCAAAAGACCGACTGGCCGGAGCAGGGCCGCCAGATTGGTGATGTTCATATTCGTAATCGTGCCCGTCTCGAACTTGTGGATGGTGGAAACAGAAACACCCGCAGCCTTGGCCAGGTCTCCTTGGGAAAGGTTCATCATCAACCTGTAATCCTTGAACCTCAGCCCGAGCATCTGCAGAATCTGAGTGTTCGAATACTTCTTCAAGTCCATAGTGCATCAACTTTGTCGATGCAAATGTAATAAATTACAGTTATAATTCAAATATTCTATCTAAACTTTATTTTATTATAGTTTATTGCTCTCACGCGGATGTACTACATACGTTCCAGAAATTCAATGCCCGGAAGAAATGGGGATTGACAGGCCGATAAAACGCCACTCAACAAAATAAAAATCCCGGAAGTTTGTTAGCTTCCGGGATTCTTTTTACATTCTTTCCGGGAGGTCGATTCCCAGGAGTTTCATGGCGCTTCGGAGCGTTCGGGCCAGGACGGCGATGAGTTCCAAGCGGAACTTGAGCACGGCCTCGTTCTCTTCTTTGAGGATGGGCGTATCGTGGTAATACTGGTTGAACTCCTTGGCCAGGTCGTAGGCGTAGTTGGCGATGATGGCGGGGCTCAGGGCAGCGCCGGCCTCGGCCACCTTGCCGGGATACAGGCTCAGGAGCTGCGTGAGGCGGATCTCCTTGGCGGAAGGCTCCACATCGGCCGAAATGCTTTCCGGCCCGTAGGCCACAGTGGCCTTCCTGAGGATGCTGCAGATACGGGCGTGCGTGTACTGGATGAAGGGGCCGGTATTGCCGTTGAAGTCGATGGATTCCTTGGGATTGAAGAGCATCGTCTTCTTGGGATCCACCTTGATGATGAAATACTTCAGGGCACCCAGGCCGATCATATGGTAGAGTTGCTCCTTCTCCTCCTGAGGCATATCGGCCAGCTTGCCACTTT
>JAEEGL015834337.1_pt1 | contig 33363 bp, 33 predicted proteins | sample 9134231 | NCBI WGS metagenome assembly JAEEGL01 (sample SAMN16246548, study PRJNA631951) | gut metagenome | biome: gut microbiome; feature: rumen; material: fiber-attached | host: Bos | place: Iran: Karaj | collected 2018-10 | reverse complement strand
TATTTTTTGAAAAAATCGTCCTTGTCATCAATTGCCTTTTTAATAGATTTTTTTTCACCGGCAAAACTGTCAGCCATGTCCCTCAAAATATATTTAAACAACATTGCTGCACCAATAAACATATACGAAACTAACATATAACCTATCATAAACGGCAGAGCAACAGCATATTCGCTGTCAGAAACACCCCTAAAATACAAGAACAAAACCGCCGCTATAAAAGCCGAACCTAAAACAAAAGAATAAAAGCGTCTCCAAACTAAGGTTGATAAAGGGAAAAAAATAAAAGACAACAGCATAACCGTTTCATTCTTCGGATTACAATAGTTTAAAACGCAAAAAATTATTAAAGCAACAATTACATTAACAATAGATAACTTATTATAATTTAGTCTGTTAACAATAAAACATAAAACTACAAATACCGCTACCGAACAGAGTTCAAAAATTGTTGTAAAATTTACGCCTGTATTAATCACGTCAAAAAGCGATAACAACAAAATAAAAAACGCCGCAAAAACATCAAGCACCTTCACTACCAAGGTTCTGAGTTTTATATGGAGATTTTCCATATCGTTATAGTCGATATTTATAAAAGCGTTCGACATTGCAGGCTATTTTTTAAAAAAAACGTTGTTTTTCCTTTACCGGACATAAAGGTCTATGCCTAAAAGAGTTGCATCGTCAGCGAGAGAGTCGTTGTCTCTATTGATATTCAAATCCGAAATAATCTCGGATACAACATCGCTAACTGTTTTTGCCGAAACGGTTCTGTTTTCGATAACTTGTTGTCCGTAATATTCTTCGCCGTCTTTTTCGATTTCGCAAACGCCGTCCGTATAACACAAAATCCGCGTATCGGAGGTCAAAACCAAAGATCCTTCTTTCAAATCGGGGTCGTCAATCATACCTACGCCTTGTCCGCCGATAGAAAGAAAAGTTTTTTCACCGGTCTCAAAATTATACATCACCGGCGGATTGTGTCCGGCGTTAACGTACTTTAATTCGCGAGTTACAAAATTATAACGCGCCAAAAATACAGTTATGAATTTTTCGTAATTAGAATTTTTGATGACAATTCTATTGAGTTCCCGAATCAAGTCCGGCAAATAATGTATCCTACCAACAAGTGCTTGAAGGGAAGCCTGAAAATTGCTCATCACCATTGCCGCCGAAATGCCTTTGCCCGTAACGTCGGCAATACAAAAATAAATTTCGTCCTTAGAGTCGGGATTTGTGTAAGCGTAATCGTAGAAATCGCCGCCTACTTGATAATGCGACAAATAAAACGCGCTCAAAGCCAAGCGATTGTCATTTTTCAAAATATGTTTTTCAGGAAACAAAAACGTCTGAATCCTTGAAGCGTATTCCATTTCCTTTTTCATCTCCTGCATTCTGCGGTTTTCTATCGTCGAGACGATTATCATCGCTAACGTCTGAACAAAATGCAAGTTGCGGATAGAAGATGCTATACCCTCCTCCTCGTCCTCAGAATCGCCGACAACAACGTATGCAATAGGCTCGTCTTCCTTGATAATCGGAATGATAAAATCAAAGCCCTGAAAAGGTCCCTTGTCGGAATCGTCAATAAAAGTAATAGATTTAACATCACAAAGGTCTGCCGAAACGTTGATTTTTTCATAATCGGAATCACTGTCGGATTTTATTTCAACGCTCCATGCAGTGCCGTGTTTTACAAAAAGAAGAAGTTTGTGAAGTTTTAGGGTTTCATACAGAATCTGCTTGAAAGACTCTAAGAGCCCTTCTCTCGACAAGTTGTTGGTAATATCTTTCATTACCCACAACAAAAGATTCAATTTGTCTGCCGCCGTCAGATTCTTTGCCATAATGATTCCGCTTTTTACAAGGTTAAAAGGGGCTGCTTAAAATCTAAACACCCCCGTTATGAAAAAAAACATTCTTAAAAAAATCTTAGTTCGCTCTTTCAACGTAAGAGCGGTCGCGGGTGTCAATTTTGATTCTGTCGCCCTGATTTACAAATAAAGGAACACGAATTTCCGCGCCTGATTCTACCGTAGCGGGTTTTGTAGCGTTAGTAGCGGTATTACCTTTAACACCCGGCTCGGTATAAGTAACCTCCATAACCACAAAAGGCGGAAGTTCTACCGTCAAAACTGTATCTGTCTCCTCCTGAATAACAATATCAACTTCCTGACCGTCAAGATAAAGGTCGGGATTTTCGATATGGCTCAAAGGAACGGTTATCTGCTCGAAAGTCTCCTGCTGCATGAAAACGAAGTCCTCGCCTTCTTTGTAAAGAAACTGATAAGGACGGCGAATGATTTTCGTAATTTCGATTTCGTGTCCCGAAGAAAACGTATTTTCCAAAACCCTTCCGTTAGTAAGGCTTTTGAGACGGGTACGTACGAAAGCCGGACCTTTACCCGGTTTAACATGTTGGAAACTTACAACCGTGTAAATATCGTGGTTGAAATTGATGCACAAGCCGTTTTTTAAATCTGCTGTTGTTGCCATTTAATTTTATAATATTTTATGTTAAAAACTTCGAGTGCAAAGGTAAAAATAATTTCCGTATTATACAAAAAAAATTATTTTTTCTGATTGTTTTTGCTGTCAACAGTCAGCGTTGCGTGCGGAACGGCTTTAAGACGCTCTTTCGGTATGAGTTCGCCGGTTATGCGGTCTACACCGTAAGTTTTGTTTTCGATACGGATTAAGGCGTTTTCAAGATTTTTTATGTACTTTTCGGTACGCGAAGCCATAATCGAAGCACTTTCCGTAGCCTGATTTTGCTGACCGTCTTCCGGATCGGAGGTGTTGGAAATCACCGCGTTGCCGTCGGTATCTTTGAGTTGACGGCTGTATTCGTCGTAAGTGCTTTTTGCCTTTTCAAGTTTTTCTAAAATGAGACTCTTAAATTCTTCCAATTCCTCATCGGAATATCTTTTTTTAGTTTCCATCTCTTTCATCATATCTTTATTAAATTAAAAAAATTAGTCGTAAGTGTTTATAGTTAATAATCAGATTTTTAGAGTCATTATTAAAATAAAGGCTTGAAGACTTGAAACCGTATCTTCAAGCCTTTAAAATCTATCAGCAAAAATCGTACTAAAAATTATAATTTCGTAATTTTGACTTTTGTTTTAACAGTTTCGTCGAGGTCTAAATCCTGAATATTTTCACCCTCCAACGAAGTAACTTTTTCTAAAACTTTTGTCAAAGTTTGTGTACAAATGTAATCTTTGAAATCACTCAACGCTCCCTGAATTTCAGGCGTTTCGATGATTTCAACTTTGATTTTGTCCGTAACGTCAAAACCCGAATCCTTGCGGATATTTTGTATGCGGTTGATTAATTCACGCGCATAACCCTCGTTTTTGAGTTCAGAGGTAATATTAATATCAAGCGCAACTGTCAAACGTCCTTCGCTCGCAACCAAACGTCCCGGAATATCTTCCGATGTGATTTCAGTTTCGCTTGTCAAAATGTTTACAGTTGTATTATTTATGTCAATATCAATGCTACCCTTGTCTTCAAAACTTGCTATTTCCTCTTGACTAAGGTTTGCAAGGAAATCAGCAACGGCTTTCATATTCTTGCCGAGTTTTTTGCCAAGTTGCTTAAAATCAGCCTTTACCTTCTTGGTTAAAATACCTGCCGTCTGATGCAAATACTCTAATTCTTTAACATTTACTTCGGTGAGAATCAGATTTTTAACAGCATTCAATTGAACTTCCGCTTTATCATTCAAAATCGGAATCATAATCTTCTGCAACGGCTGACGAACCTTTATATTCGCCTTACGGCGCAAAGCAAGCACCATAGATGATACCTTCTGAGCCACGTCCATTCTCTCCTCTAACTCTTTATCTATCGCTTTATCGTTGTAAACCGGATAGTTAGCGATGTGAACAGAGCCTTCAAAACGTCCCGTTACCGCATTCAAATCTCTGAAAATTCTATCAGCATAGAACGGCGCAATCGGAGCCATAAGTTGCGATATTTTTTCCAAACAAGTATAAAGCGTCTGATAAGCAGAGATTTTATCGTCGTTATATTCGCCGCCCCAGAAACGTTTTCTGTTAAGACGGACATACCAGTTAGAAAGATTCTCCGTTACAAAATCCTGAATCATTCTTCCCGCTTTGGTCATATCAAAGGCTTGGAAACAATTATCAACGTCTTTTATCAACGAATTTAAAAGCGAAAGAATCCAACGGTCAATCTCCGGACGGTCGCAGACCGCTATTTCCTTCTCTTTGTACGTAAAGCCATCGACATTAGCGTAAAGAGCAAAGAATGAATACGTATTATAAAGCGTACCAAAGAATTTGCGTTTGATTTCGTCAACGCCGTCAATATCGAATTTGAGGTTTTCCCACGGCGAAGCATTTGTCAGCATATACCAACGTACGGGGTCAGCACCGAATTTTTCGATTGTTGAGAACGGTTCAACGCTGTTGCCGCGAGATTTTGACATCTTTTCGCCTTTCTTATCAAGCACAAGACCGTTTGAAACAACGTTCTTAAAACAAATCTTGTCAAAAACCATTGTCGAAATAGCGTGCAACGTGAAAAACCAACCACGTGTCTGGTCAACACCCTCAGCAATAAAATCTGCCGGATAAACTTTTTCAAACTTTTCCTTGTTTTCAAACGGGTAGTGAAGTTGAGCGTACGGCATTGCACCCGAATCGAACCAAACGTCAATCAAATCGCTTTCGCGTTTCATCGGTTTTCCTGACGGTGAAACCAAAATCACTTGGTCGATATACGGTTTGTGCGGGTCAATCTTGTCATAATTTTCTTTTGAAAAATCGCCGACAACAAAATCCTTGTAAGGATTCTCTTTCATAAATCCTTTTTTGATTGATTCGTTGATTCCGTTAATCAACTCTTCAAACGAACCGATACAAACTTCTTCTTTGCCGTCTTCGGTGCGCCAAATCGGAAGCGGTGTGCCCCAATATCTTGAACGCGAAAGATTCCAATCAATAAGGTTTTCAAGCCACTGACCAAATCTGCCCGAACCTGTTGAAGGCGGTTGCCAATTAATCGTTTTGTTAAGTTCGATTAACCTGTCTTTAACAGCCGTTGTGCGGATAAACCATGAATCAAGCGGATAATAAAGAATCGGCTTGTTAGTTCTCCAACAATGCGGATATGAGTGAGTTACTTTTTCTGATTTGAATAATTTGCCTTCGTGTTTGAGTTTTACAACGATGTCAACATCAACGTCTGTGTTGCCGGTTTCGTCGTATGCTTTTTTAACGACTTTGCCCGAAAATTCGCCAAGACCGTCAACGAGTTTTCCTTGCTTATCAACTAAGGTGAGCGAACCGATTCCGGCTTGTTTTGCAACGCGGAAGTCGTCAGCACCGAAACTCGGCGCAATATGAACGATACCCGCACCGTCAGAAGTTGTAACGTAGTCGCCGGGGATAACTCTGAAAGCATCACCGTCAGTAGGCTGAATGTAAGGCAAAAGTTGTTCGTAACGGATTCCGCACAATTCTGAACCTACGAACTCTTTTTCAACCTCGTAAGGAACGTCTTTCCCCTCTTTGTAGTCCTCAAATTTAAGGTCTTTGTTTTTTTCGGGGAAATAACTATGCAAAAGGTCTTTTGCTAAAATTATCGAAACTTTTTTGCCGGTAAACTGATTGATTGTCTTAACTTTAACGTAAACGATTTTTGGTCCGACAGCCAAAGCAGTGTTAGAGAAAAGTGTCCAAGGCGTTGTTGTCCAAGCCATAAAACGAACGTCTTCGTCATCAGAAGAGAAGATTTTTTTGGCTTCATCTGTGTTGTTAATTGCCTTGAAAAGTACGGTTGCCGTTGTGTCTTTTGTGTCGCGGTAACAGCCGGGCATATTGAGTTCGTGCGAACTAAGTCCCGTACCTGCTGCGGGCGAATACGGTTGAACGGTGTAACCTTTATATAAAAGTCCTTTGTTGTAAAGTTGTTTCAACAGCCACCAAAGGGTTTCGATATAATCGCTTGTGTAAGTGATGTAAGGGTGTTGCATATCCACCCAATAACCGATTTTTTCGGTGATGTCCTCCCATTCGGAGGTAAATTTCATTACGGCTTTGCGACAAGTTTTGTTGTATTCTTCGACAGAGATTTTTTTGCCGATGTCCTCTTTTGTGATACCCAGAGATTGTTCAACGCCGAGTTCAACGGGTAATCCGTGAGTATCCCAACCGGCTTTACGGTCAACACGATAACCTTTTGCCGAAAAATATCTTAAAACTGAATCTTTTATAGTACGCGCCAAAACGTGATGGATTCCGGGTTTACCGTTAGCGGAGGGCGGACCTTCGTAGAAAATAAAGGCAGGCGCACCCTCGCGGGTCTTCAAACTCTGTTCAAAAGTATGCTCTGATTGCCAGGTCTTTAAAACCTCGGCATTGATTTCAGGCAGGTTGAACTGTTTGTATTCTGCAAATTTCTTATTCATCGTTTTTCAAAAATTAATTTTTTGCAAAATTAATTCAAACTAAGATAAATGCAAAATTTTTTTTATGCAGATTTTTTTTATACTTTTGCGAGGAACAATTTTTAGTTGAAAAAAAAATGAACGAAGTAATAAAAGCATTAAAAGAGCGCAGAAGTGTCCGCAAATTCAAGGCGGACATGCCGAAAAAAGAAGATTTGAACCAAATCATTGAAGCGGGTTTGTGGGCGGCAAGCGGCCGCGGTCAGCAGTCGCCAATTATTATCGCCGTAACTAACAAGGAGTTGCGCGACAGACTTTCAGCGGCAAACTGCAAAATAGGCGGCTGGGACAGCAGTTTTGACCCGTTTTACGGTGCGCCTGCAATTCTCATCGTTTTGGCGGACAAGAGTTTCAACACATACCTTTATGACGGCAGCCTTGTAATGGGCAATATGATGGCTGCGGCACACTCCATAGGATTAGGCAGCATTTGGATTCACCGCGCAAAAGAAGAGTTTGAAGCCCCTGAATGGAAAAAACTGCTTTCAGACTTAGGCATCAACGGCGATTTTGAAGGCATAGCACATTGCGCAGTCGGCTATACCGACGGCGAACTCCCCAAACCGTCAGAACGCAAAAAAGGAAGAGTATTTTGGGTGGAGTAAAGAGAGTTTAAGGTCGCAAATTGCTACTTCCAATTTTGTTCCAAAATTACAACAAAAAATCGAAAATACAAAAAACAACCTCCCCTGCCCCGCGCTACATCGCGCAAGACAGGGGATTTTTAATTTTGTGCAGTCTGTCAAACATGGCTAATTGCAGTGATTAACCACGAGAACCGACATAAAAGCCGAAATACATTTGTACATTCCGAAGGAAATGCGTACCTTTGTGCCTAATAATAAAAATCGCGGAAAGGTGTATATTTGGTATATCTAAAAATCGCGGAAAGGTGTAAAAATAAAAATCATAAGTATATGAAGAGAAAGATATATGACAATTTGCTGAAATGGAAAAAGGATAAGCAAGGCTCTACGGCTCTGCTGATTGAAGGCGCAAGGCGCATAGGCAAAAGTTACATAGCGGAAGAGTTTGCCCGCAATGAATATGAATCGTATATACTTATAGATTTCAGCAAAGCACCTGCGCATTATTTTGCAAAAAATCTGCGCATCGCGACAAAAGCCTTTACTATCTGAATACTTGCATTTACCGCAGTTTCACTTTTTAAAACCGCCGAAAGCATCGTAACACCATGCTCTGTGAAAGCAAATGGTTTTTTCCTGATACCCATTTTTTCTGAATTGGATATCACAATTTGTGATTTCCAATTTTCAAATTCACTGTCATTAAGTTGAAAACAAAAATCCTCAGGAAACCGTTCAGCATTACGCTTGACGGCTTGATTGAGTACACGGGTCTCCACTCCGTACAATTCTGCAATGTCCCGGTCAATCATAACCTGCTGATTACGAATGACCAATATTTTGTTTTGAATTATCGCAACTTCGTTCAGTTCCATCGGCTTAAAATCTTTAAGGTCGCAAATTGCGACTTCCAATTTTGCTCCAAAATTACGACAAATAATCGAAAATACAAAAACAAACTCCCCTGCCCCGCGCTACATCGCGCAAGGCAAGGGAGTTTTTAATTCTGTTCAAGAAGATCGTTTACGAGTTAGTAGATGTCCCAATTATTACCACCCATATTCGCCGCCCTGATAATTGAAGACGGCGTCGTCTTCGTCTACATATATATGCTCAATAGAGCCACCGTACATATTTACTTTACCTTCCGGCGCCTGAACACGCGATATTGTTACATTGTCACAAATATTCAACACAGAATTTTCATACAGCACCTCAACACCTGTCATCATAGCATTTATTGTTACATTGTCATAAAGATTCAGCACGGAATTATCCTCCAAGCGAACACCAACCATTTGAGAGCCAATAATTGTACCTGAACCACGCAATGTCAGCGTAGCATTGCGAACGGTCATACCGTCACTCACAGTAATGGTATGACCGTTCAAGTCAATGTCGATGTTGAAGTTGGGAGCGGTAAAAAAATTATCCACTGATATATCATCCTGTAAGATGTATTTGCCCGATTCATAGATATTATCCAAATCACTTATAGGAGTAGCGGAGGCATTGGACTCCACACGTACATAACACTCGCGATATACACCGCTGCCGTCGTTTGCCGTGGCTGTGATGATAGCAGTGCCGCTTGCAACCGCCGTTACTTCGCCGTTTTCATCAACAGTGGCAACTTCCGTATCAGACGAAGTCCATGTAACCGAATTGTTGGTAGCATTGGCGGGTGATATTGTTGCCGTCAATGTTTCTGAGGCGTCAACGATTGTCGTGGAGGTCTTGTTGAGGGAGATACCCGTTACCACATTCAACGTCTTGAAATAAACATTACCGCCTGCTGCCAAAGTCTGACTATTAAGACCAAGTTTTGCACTTGAAACTGTCTGATTCTCTTTGAAAGCGAAAACAACAGAATTATTACTTACGGTGTAATCATTTCCATTAATGTCAACTTCTGAAAACTTATTTGTTTCTACAACAAAATACGAAACTTCATCATCAAGATCCAATGAAAATTCATCATCATTGACATTATATGTGAAAGTTCCATACAAAGAAGCATAATTACTTACAGCAGCCGCAAAATTATCACATTTTGTAAGCCCCGAAGGAGTGTATTTCGGAAGAATTTTTGCAGAAATAGTCTTGCCGTCTGCCGAAAGGGGAATTTCACCGCTAAATGTTGCCGATGTTTTACCAGCACCGTCTGTAAGGTCAAGACTTGCAATTTCATCGCCATTTAAATACAACTTCAAAACTTCGCCTTCTGAAAATACTTCTTCGTATTTGCCTCCGTCCTTGTCACCCAAAGCAACTTTTGAAACTGACGATTTTTGTTTTGCTGATACAGTTATAGCCTTTGTAGCGTTAACCTCTGTCTGATTGTTAACTTCTTTGGTATCAACACTCCCGTTGTCTTCTTTGCTGCAAGATGAAAAAAACATAACCGCAGCACACATCGAAATTAAAAGAAATTTTCTTTTCATTCTTAATCAATTTTTTAAAAGGTTAATTACTACAAATTAAAAATGTTCAAACCGTTTGTACCAACTCCGCCCTCTGTCGGTTTTGATTCTCCGCTTGCCGCCAAAAGTTTCGGCGTGTCTTCGAGGTCGATTACCTCAAAATCAGGCTTAACGTAAGGCTTTTTGTTTGCCGCTGCCTTTACTTCGGCGGCATTTTTCAAATCTTTCATATTATTATATAGATTAAAACATTAAACATTCTTACAAAACAAAATCCCCTTGCGGACAGAAGTCTTCACTTTTGTCCGCAAGGGGATGTATATTATTCAACGGCTCAAACGCCGGTTTTTCAAGACGTTTAAGGGCAAATTTTTTATGCGATGCGATGCGATGCGATGCGATGCGATGCGATGCGCAATATTTGTGCCAAGTTATTGATTTTCATATTAATTCTGCTGTTGTTTTATGCCCAAAATTCTTTATTTTTTAGAAATTTAACAAATTTTCAAGGTTAAGTTATTGTAATTTTTTTTAGGGCGATAAATTTTACTTCTTTTCCAATTCCCTGTATTTTTCTCTTGACGAGATCGCAAAAACACTGCCCGGATAATCCGTCAGAATTTTCATATAATATTCCTTCGCTTTTTCCTTGTCTGAAAGTCTGAAAGCAGAAATTTCCGCAAAATTATACGCAGCCTTGTCAGCCAAAACATCATAAGAATAGTCATCGGCAACTTTTTTATAATAGTCAGCCGCCTTTTGCCAATTAAGTTTGCGCTCATAAATCTTTGCTTTCAAGAAATAACATTCGTCCACAAGGGGCGAAGTCGAATATTTTTCAATAATGGAATCAAGCGAGGCTTCTGATTTTCCAAATTGATTTTGAGAAAAATACATATCGCCGCGTGCATAAATTTCCAAAACCGAATCCGCGTCCTGATTGTCGGTGATAAGCAGCGAAAGTTCCATTGCATCGTTTGCCACAAGTTTTGAAGTTGCCGCTTTCAAAACGTCCAACTGAGAGGCAGCCCATTTGAAATTGCCCGTATAATACGCAATCCGCGCTTTATTAAATTTAGCCTCGTCGCCGTATTCGTTTTGCTTGTTGTCGTTTTCAACTTTTGCAAAAGTCATAACCGCGCCCCAAATGTCGCCCGAAAAAAGTTCTATATTACCCAAAGTAAGATTCAACTGTGCTCTTTGAGAATAATTCAGAGACGGGACATTAAGAGTTTTTTCAACCCAGTTTTTAGCCTTGTCAGGAGAATTAAGATAATAGGTTTCGAGTACGGAAAAGTTTTTTATATCGTTGACACTCTGATTGTTGAGACCGAACTCTTCAAAAGTTTTTATGTAACGTTTTTCCAAAGCGTAAATCTCTGACGAATCCGTTATCATACCGCCCGCAATTCTCTCGTACATAGAGGTCAGCACCCCGTAAACAGCGCGTTTGTAATAACGGTTTTCAATGCCTTTTTCTTCCATGACGTAGGAATAACAGTCGGAAGCCGTTTCAAAATCCTTCGCGTTAAGAGCCTCATCGCCAAGAATAATCATTCGCTGACCTTCCTCGTTGAGCCTCTTGTCCAAAGCCTTAGCCTGAATAAACGCACTCTTAAAATTTTTCTTCTGCAAAAACAACCAAATCAAAAGTTCCGATTTCTCAGTTGAAGGGCTTTTCTGAATCCTCTGCAAAATACCCAGACGCAGAAGGTCGTAAAATTCGTTGTTAATATCGTTGTTAACATAATACTGAAACATTCCTTGAACAGCAGAAACATTCTGCGGATTTTCGTCCAAAAGGTCAAGCCCCGTTTCAACCATCTTTTTCTGGTTTCTTGACGAGGCATAAACAGAAAACAATTCCGAAGTAAATTTTTCTCCGGTCAGGTCTCTGCCTTTAAGATAAGTTTTTTCGGCCCAGTCAGGCTCGCTGAGCGACGAAAACATATTTGCGCACTGGATAATCTGGTTTTTGTCGGCGGTGATTTGCGAGAGAGCCTCCTCGTACTGAACCGTCGCCTTGTCGATAAAATTCTGACGGCGATAAACAAAGCCGAGAAGTATTTTATATGTTAAATCGTTTTTTGATGAAGAAATCTGTTTTTTGACCGCTTTTTCAGCCTTGTCAAAATTGTCGGAGTTCAAAAGACAATTCACAAAATATATGAAATATGTTTTGGATTTTGTTCTGTTGAACACATTTTCAAACAGATACGATGCTTTTTCATATTCCTGCGCACTGTAATAAGAATACGCCAATTGAAGGTCGTCCTGAGACTGCGCCCAAGAAATTTTCAGCACCAACGCCAAAACTATTAACAAAAAAATACGTTTCATTCGGTCAACTTTTCTTTAACCTGTTAAAAACTTCCCAAATTACTATTCCCGCGCTCACCGACACGTTAAGAGAGTGTTTTGTACCGAACTGCGGAATCTCTATACATTTTTCACAGAGTTCCATTACAGCATCGTCAACGCCCTTTACCTCGTTGCCAAAAACCAAAGCGAGTTTTTCCACTCCAACCAAATTCAAGGTGTTTAGCGGAATGCTCTCTTTTGCCTGCTCCACGGCAAAAATTTTATAACCCTCATTTTTGAGTTTTTCAACAGCACCAACGGTGGTTTTAAAATACTCAAAATCAACAGATTGTTCCGCGCCGATGGCGGTTTTTCTGATTTCAGGATTAGGCGGAGTTGCCGTTATGCCGCAAAGCATAATTTTTTCAGCCCTGAAAGCGTCAGAAGTTCTGAAAACGCTTCCGACGTTCAACGCGCTTCTCACATTATCCAAAACAACAACGACAGGCGTTTTGGAAGTTTTTTTGTATTCCTCCACCGACAGCCTGCCGAGTTGCTCCATTGAAAGTTTCTGCATTTGTTATGACAACAGTTTTTTTACACAGTCAGCAATAACTTTTGACTCAGCCTTTCCCGCCAAAGCGGAATTTGCCTCTTTCATCACCTTGCCCATTTCCTTGATTGAGGTTGCGCCGGTTTTTGCGACAATCTCTTTTACAGCGGCTTCCACTTCTTCCGCGCTCATCTGTTTGGGAAGGTAGCATTTTATAAATTCCAACTGTTTGCTTTCTTCCTCAACCAAGTCTTCGCGCGACTGCTCCTTGTAAATAGAAATGGAGTCCTGACGCTGTTTTACCATTTTCTGAATGATTTTCAAAACGTCGGAATCTGCAAGTTCCGGGGTCTTGCCTGAGGTTTTAGCCAAAAGGATTTCGGCTTTGATTGCTCTGATTGCTGCCAAACGAAGTTGATTTTTTTCTTTCATGGCAGACTTCATGTCTTCCTGAATCTGTTGTTCTATCGTCATTTTTTTTAAATTTTTATTTTTTAATTTTTCTTTTTTGACAATTTGGTATAATATTCCGCGTTTGTTTTGTCGCCCAGTCTCTGACAGATTACAGCCAAATCCGCCGCGTCAGAGGGACGTTTGTAAAGTTTGTAAAGTCTTGTATAATAAGCCTTTGCCAATGTATAGCGCGGTTTCAACTCTTCCTGTTTCTTTTTAAAAATTTTCAAATTGGCGTTGGTTTTCTTGGCGTTGTAGATTTTTTGCGCCTCATTAAACTCCAATTCCGCCTCGTTAAAAGTTTTTTTTGCCACAAAACTCAGCCCCGTAAAATTATTGGGGTCGAGATTGTAAAGTTTTTGAGCGGTTTCTTCGGTTTTTTTCAGACTGCCGATTTGCTGAGCCGCAACGAAATATTTTTCCAAAACGGCGATGTTGTCAGTTTTTTCCAACGGCAAATTGTTGAAAGCGTAGAAAACTTTTCTGTAATCTTCTTTTTCGTAATATTTGTCAAAAAGTTTTTCCCTTACGTATTCTATTTCGTCGCCGGAAGAAAAAAATTCGGCATAATGTTCAAGGCTTTCGATTTGTTTGTCAATATCCTGTCCTGTCTCGTAATACATAATTGTCATAAAGGCGGACTGTTCGTCTTCGTAATTATGTTTTTTTGCATCGTCAAAATACTCCACAGCCCTGCGCTGGGAACCGGTGTAAAAAAGACACTTTCCGGCGGAGACCAAAACCTCACCACCCGGAGTCAAACCTTTGATATTGTAATAATCAAGCACTTGTGAATAATTCTCAAATGCTTCACCGTATTTTTTTTCATAATACAACTGATTGGCGGTCTGCAAAATCGAAGCGATTTTTCTCTGTCCCAAACACGAAGAAAAAAGAAAGATTACCAACAGCAGTTTAAAAATATTTCTCATTCATTTTTCCCAAAAAAAACTTTTTACCGCGCAAAAGTAGTAACTTTTTTCCTGAAAAAAAATTTATTTTTCCGCCGCCTTGTCGAAAAAAATCTTAATGTCGAGGGGAATCAGCGTTTTGTCGTTGACAGAAAATTCCATAATGCCTTTCAAAACCTTTTTCAAAGCCTCCGCATCGGCATGACTCTGATTTGCGGCAACAAGGAGCGGAGTTTTTCCGCCCTGTCCGCCGTTATCTTTCCAAACCTGACGGGCAAAACTCAAAGCCCAGTCAGAAGCATAATCGTAATAAACAACGCCTATTTTGCAAACCGGCAGTTCCGACGAGATTTTTTCGTTGTATTCAATATCAGAGTTCATATTGATACACAGAGGTTTAACAGAGACAATATCCGAAAGCATCGAGAGAATTTCTTTCGCGCTCTCAGTGTCCAAATCGTTGTAAATAAAATAAACGTCCGCACTTGACAAATCGCTGACGGCTGCCGTCCTGACGTTCATTATCGTTCTCAAATCCTCGGTAAAAACTATCGGCGAGGTGGTTGAAGAATAAATCGTGTTTTCAACAATGTCGCGGCGTATGCTGTTGATGTAAAAATTCCGCGAATTGATAAGCCCCGTAGGATTCCATAGAAATATTTTAAAGCCGTCTTTTTTTACCTGTCTGCCCTGACGGTACTGAACACCCGCCGGCGTATCGTAACCCGCGCCGTCAGGACTGTAAAAATTAAGAGTTCCCAAAACATAAACCGCACAATCACAAGAAGATAAAGCCTCTTCAATATTACTATCAAGAGGTTCAACGACTTCAATTCCCGCCCTAAGCAAAACGCTTTTTAATTCTTGCCTTGATTCGGTAACATCAGAGGTACACTCCGCCAAAAAAACTTTTATATCCTGACTGAAAAAGGTTAAAAACATTTTATTATGAAGTTTTTGTGTTTTTAACGGGAAAATCAAAAAAAATGCCAAAAGAGAACTCAGTGCTATAAATTAAATTTGTAATTTATGTTTTACATTTTTCTATAATTAAGCAACAATAAAATTTGACGGTATTTTTTTTCAAAAAAAATAGAAAAAAAGTGTAAAATAATTTGGTAGTTTAAATATTTTTTTATACTTTTGTAACGTTATCGATGACAAACAAATATTTGTTTTAGTGAGTAGTTAACTAAATTGTTTAATCCGTAAAAAAAAGAAAAGGAGGATTGCTTATAAGAAGAGAAAAAAAGTTTAAATGATAAAAAATGATAGTTCAATAAAAAACCTTTCAGTTCGGAACCTGAAAGGTTTTTTTTGTTGTTATAATCTGCGGAATCGCGTTTTTTTTGACGACGTAAAATTTGCCGGACAAAAGAATAAGTGGTAATTTTAATGGGTAAAAAATTGGAATAAGTGGTATTTTTTAAGGCTAAAAATTTGGAATAAGTGGTATTTTATGCTACATTTGCAACAGAAATAATAAAGAGAACACTATGCTTGAACGTAAATTTTCCGCATATTTAGAGGAGTTTTTGTCAAAAAAAACTAACAAAATACTGCTTGTAAACGGCGCAAGACAGATTGGCAAATCGTATATAATCCGCTATGTCGGCAAAAAAATGTTCGCCAATTATTTGGAAATCAACCTCAAAGAGGACAAAGAAGGCGACAAAATTTTTGAAAGCGCAATTACAACCGACGATTTGTATATGAGGCTGGGCAGTTTCAGCAAAAAAAGGCTCGGCAACGCGGATAATACACTTGTTTTTCTTGACGAAATACAAAGTTATCCCCATATTCTTACAATGCTGAAATTTCTGAATCAGGAAAACCGCTACCGTTTTATAGCGAGCGGCTCGCAACTTGGCATTGCATTGTCTCAAACGCCATCCGTTCCGATAGGCAGCATTGAAATCAAACAGATGTATCCGCTTGATTTTGAGGAATTTTTGTGGGCAACAGGCACAAGCCGTCAATGGATAGAAAATATCAGGGAAAAGTTTAAAACAAAAGAAAGCCTTGACGAAAACACGCATAATCTTATGCTCAAAAGGTTTATGTACTATCTTTTGATAGGCGGACTTCCCGATGCCGTGAACCGTTATCTTGAAGACCGTAATATGCTCAGGGTCAGAACTGTCCACAAAGATATTTTTGACCTTTACCGTATTGACGCCTCTCAATACGACCAGGAAAACAAACTCAAAATCCGCAAGATTTACGACCTGATTCCGAGTTCCTTGGAAAACAAAAAGAAACGTATAATTTACAAAAACATTGAAAACAAAACCGGCAAGCATTTTGCCGATTACGCCGATGAATTTGAGTATCTGACAAATTCGGGCATTGCATTGGAAGTGATTTCGATAAGCAATCCGAAATTTCCGCTCAAAGAATCACAGCAAAAGCGTTTGGTAAAACTTTATCTCAACGACGTAGGATTGTTGACGCATCTTCTGTACGGACTGAATGTCAATGCCGTTTTGCAGGACATAAAAAGTATCAATCTCAGAACAGTTTACGAATCAGTTGTGGCGCAAGAACTTCACGCACACGGTTTTCCGCTCTACTATTACGACAACAAGCAAAACGGCGAAGTTGATTTTCTTGTTGACGATTACGAAAATCTCCGCGCCCTTCCGCTGGAAATCAAGTCCGGCAAGGATTACACAAAACACACTGCACTGAGCAAGTTTTTGGCGGTAAAAGATTACAATATAAACCACGCAGTTGTCTTTTCCAACGCCCGCGAAGTTTTTGAGAAACAAGGTGTTGTCTATATGCCGGTGTATTATGTGATGTTTTTGGACTTTTCCGGAATAAAAAATGAGAATGTGGTATTACCGGAATTAGAAACGGTATAGTATTTTTAATTATAATCTGCGGAATCTGCAAAAAAACAAGATTCCGCAGATTATAATATTTTATTACTATCAAATTCCTGAAATTTGAACCCTTCTTGCTTGTTGTAAAATTTGTTTCTCAATATATTTCACCATATCTCCGAACGTAACAATCTCCTCCAATACATCATCGGGAATATCTATATTAAATTCACATTCAATTTTTATCGCTAATTCGACACAATCCAAAGTATCAGCACCCAAGTCGTTAATAAAACTTGCTTCGGGGGTTACCTCTATCGGGTCTACATCTAATTGCTCTACAACAATCTGCCTTACTCTTTCGGATACATCTGTTATTGTTCCTCCTTGTTTTTGACGATTTATTCGTATTACTATCAGTTCGTCATCACCAAATATATTGCAGATATCGTTATCTAATTTATCTGCTATTATAATGACATTATTATTTTTCTTAGGAGGAAAAGGTTCACTGTTAGTTCCATAGATGAGCGTAATGTAGTAAGCGTCATCAAATCTTTGTTTTCTTGCGTATGCTTCTGATGCTCTGGATACTTTGTTTTCGTTTACTATTTCTTTGAAACTTTGTAGCAAAAGGTCATGCACTTTGTAGTTTTTGATACATTCTTTTGGTATGACCTCTTCAAAATCATTAGAAGAATAATGCTCATACAATGCTTTGATACCTTTCACTGCGATACCAGCAACCGGATTATAGACGGACGCTAATGTGATACCGGCATCCCACGCAAAATTTGAGAATTCATTTTTTTCTGCCATAAATTCAATTTTTTATGTTAAACAATTATTTGCATAGAAATTAAAAAAGAAAGGGTGAGTACTCTTCAATGCTCCAAATTAGGTGACCAAACCTTAGCAAAAACAATGAAGTAGCCCACACCCCTATGCGGAATGTGAGCATTTGCAGAACTGACACTTGCTTAATTATATTGGTCGTTTAATTTGATGTCAGTCCAAGCAAACGCTCTTTCAATTTTATCAATATTTCAATTGCAAATTTAAGAAAATTGGAAATAACTTCCAAATTTTTATGAATTATTTTATTCCAGCCTCTTTCAATAACTGCCTGATTTTTTTGTCGGAAATCGTTGATTGTTCGGATTTGTCGTAAATTGAAAGCAAAACGACATTCCCAGACATAGTTTCATATAACACGTCCGTATACGTTATAACCCTTGCACCGCCGCTTTTGCCTTGTCCCTTTGAACTGATTGCTAACCGTATTTTACGTACTCCACCACCCAAATCTTTCCCTAAAAGCGGATTTTCTTTCAGATTTTCAATAAGTTCTATAACATCTCGTTTTAAAGATTTGTAACGTTTCACCAAATCTTTGACTTCGCGTTTAAAAGAATGAGCAACTTTTATTTGAATTTTTTCCATTATTCATCCTCCCACTCCTTCAAAAAATCTTCCGCTGATTGAAAATCGATTTTCCCATCTTTGTAATCTTTCAATTCTCCGAACGCCTGACGAAGTTTTTTCTCTATTTCTTCATCAATATCGTGTTGCGCCTCAAATTCGACAGCCGCTTTTTCTTTGCGTCTCAAAGTAAGAGATTTGACAAAATTAATCACTTCGCGCAGCAAATTTTCGTTATCCAACAGCGGATTGATACTTTGAAACAATTCCGCTCTCAATTCCATCGTTGTAGTCATAATCACATAAATTTTGATTTCCGCAAAAATAAACAAAACCTACAAAAAAACAAAATTTTACAATCATCTGAAAAGTGAAAAAAAACAACTATTTCGGAGAAGCAACCGAACTTGTAACGGAATATTACAAATCCCATCCCGATGCTGAAAAATACGATTCAAACGTCCAGAAATCAGACATTTACATTCACCCGGTATTAAACCAGTATGACGCTCTGAGTTTCGGCAAAGGAAACTGCGAAGACATGATTGAAATCGGTGAACGCGCTGCCTCTGCAAAAATAAAATAAGCATCAAAAGCCGTTGCTCTTTAAAAATTCGGCAACGGCTTTTTTGTTACCGTCCCAATCGTCTATAAGCCAAGTGTTTCCGACTTTTTTGAGCGTTATAGTATGACTGTCTATTTCATCGGGACCATGAACGTAGTCAAATGTAGAAACCACCGTATTGCCGTCAATCTTAGTCTTAAAATTCTTACATTCGTGCTCAGTGCCGTTGATTGAAGCGTAACAGTCGCCGTTGCCTTCGATGAAATAATACAAAAACTCCTCATCGCCTATGCCGTCTTCCGGCGAAGGCACGTTCCATGCCTTTTGCAAAAGAGTAAAAAATTCTTCCGTGTAATGCGGTTTTATGCTTTCGTCAATTCTGTGGTCAGGAATGTATTGTATAAGACCGCTGATTGTTTTGTTGATTTCTTCAACGCTGAAAGTTTCTTTTGTCCTATTTCCTCCGCACGAAAACAATGTCAATGCGACAAGGGAAAAAATTACTAATCCTTTTTTCATAATTTTAAAAATATTTTTGGCGAAAGATAAGGATTTTTTTTCAAATCAAGAAATCATACACAACATCGTCATAATTTTTTGGCATTTTTTTTGATAATGTCAACTTAAAACTACAAAATTCAAAGGAAAATCAAAAAAAATTAAATTATGACAGCGCGTGTTTGTCCATATCCGGGATTAAGACCGTTTACCGAAGAAGAAAGTATTTTCTTCAAGGGGCGGGATTTGCACATACGCCAAATCGTAAAACTGCTGGAAGAAAACAAAATGGCTTTCATCACCGGTGCTTCCGGCGACGGAAAGTCAAGCATGGTTTACGCAGGCGTCGTCCCCTATATCCGTGCAGGCTTTTTCAAGGCGCAGTTCAACAATTGGATAATCGCAGATTTCAAACCGCAAAAAAATCCGTTGGAAAGCCTCTCAAACGCCTTCGCTGAGCAAATAGAGTGCGATGAAAGCGTCTGCATGAACCAACTGAAAGAAGGTTTTTCAGCACTGACAGACCTCTATAAATCATCAAAATGCTACACAAAGGATTCCAATTCAGGCAAAAACCTGTTAATCATAGCCGACCAGTTTGAGGAAATTTTCACCAACATAGAGAACTTCAACCAGGGACGCCCCTCCGACGAATCGTATACGGCAATAAATTTACTTTTGGAAACAATTAGAATTTCCATAACGGAGAAACTGCCTGTTTACGTGATTTTTACGATGCGAAGCGACTTTATCTCGCAATGCACCGTCTTCAAAAACCTGCCCGAATACATCGCTTATTCGCAGTTTTTTGTGCCGCAATTAAAACGCACCGAAATTCGTCAGGTGATAGAAGAGCCGGCTATTTTAGCGGGCGGAAAAGTGTCTTCACGCTTAACAGAGGTTATCATAAACAACCTTAATTCGGGTTTTGACCAGTTGCCTGTTTTGCAGCACGCACTCAATCTTTTGTGGAGGATTGCCAACAATGGAGAAGATGTTATGGACTTGATTCACTTGGCGAAAATAGCTGGCATTTCAAGTGAAGTTTTAAGTCCGGAAGACAAAGGCGAGTTTGACCGCTGGTTCTACAATCTGCCCGAATATCAGAAAAAATACTACGAAAAAACCGATTTGAACAACGTTTTGAACGCTCACGCGGGCATTTTGTACGAATCGGCTTACGATTATTTCATCGAAAATTCTGATTGGGCAGAAAAAAACATTTCGGTTGGCGAGTCAAAAGAAATTATCGAAATCGTTTTTAAATCTTTGACAAAAGTTGACAACAACCGCCCGGTAAGAAACCGTTGTACTTTGAGCGAAATCACCGGAATTATCAACCGTGAAAACGTTACAAACGCCACTGTATGCGGTGTAATCAACATTTTCCGTACTCCGGACAACTCGCTTATAAAGCCGTTTCTTGACCCCGAAAAAACCGAAACGCAGTATCTTTCGGGCGATACGGTTTTGGACGTTACGCACGAGGCGTTAATAAGAAACTGGAAAATGCTTTCAGAATGGGACACGCAGGAGGCGGCTGACATGAAAGACTATCAGGACTTCAACTCGCAAATGCAACTCTGGATAAAAAGCGAGAAAAATCCGTCATATCTGCTGAATTCCGGAAACTACACTTACTTCAACCAATGGTTTAATAGAAGTAATCCAAACCCTTATCTGTTTGTTAAATACGACAGTTCAAAACTTCCTGCAAGACAAAAGTTAAAAAATGCGCAGTTCCGTTATGAAAACTACATTGACTTTCTTGAATCCTCGTTTGTGGCTATTCAGGCAAAGGCAAAGGCGGCAAAACGCAGGGTAAGGTTTATCCTTTACGGCATGTTGATTTTTATAGCGACTCTCGGTGTCTTTACATCATGGGCGTTGAAAGAAAAAGACAATGCCCAAAAGCAGACCGTAGAGGCGGAAAGACAAAAACAATACGCATTAGACCAGCAGGCAATCGCCGTTGAACAGCAAAAAGCCGCCGAAAGAGCCAACAAAATAGCCTCACAACAAAGGGACACGGCTGAATTAAGGGCTTTTCAGGCACTTGAAGCACAGAAAAGAGCCGAATACGCAAGTTATATCGCAGAAAAAAACCGCCGCACTGCCGTTGAGGAGCGTCTCAGGGCGGATTCCAACTATCAAAAAATGCTGGAACAAAAACTTATTTCCGACGCTTTGGGCGACTCTCTGAAAGGCAAAATCGAGGAAAACGACCGCGTACAGAGGGAAAAGGACGAAATCAACAACCTTGCAAAGGCAAACATGCTCGCCATGAAAGCCAAAAACCAGTACAAGGACAAAAAAATGAACCTCAACCTGATTTTGACCGCCGACAGTTACTACAACCTCAACGATCAGTCAGAAAACACGCCGGAATTTTACGATGCGGTGCTTTTTGCCCTCGAAGAGAACAATCTCTTGCAACCAATGAAAACCACTTCTCAGAAAATTATGGGTTTTGCCATCGATGAAGACAATCAAATCATTTGTTTAACTGAGAAGGGACAAATCATTGGTTACAAATTAGATAAAGAAAAAACAAAAGAAACAAAAATCAGCAAAGGCGAAGACAGCAGATTTTCTGTCAGAAAGGCTTGTTTTGCAAACGCGGAAAATCTCGTCTACTCTACTTCTGACAAAAACACATATTACGTTAACACCAAAACCGGCGAAAAAGTAAAGTTGGCTTCACAAGGCGACTACATAAAAGCGGCGTCGGTTTCAACGGACAAAAAACTCTTGGTTTTGGCTTACGAAATGGGAAAAGTTGTAGTCTTAAACTATACTGACCCTGATTCTCACGTAATTAAGAGCATAAATTTAAAGACAAAGTTGTCAGATGTAAATTGTGCATTGAATAATTCCGAAGTGTATATACTTACTGACAAAGGTTCTTTAATAAAATGGAATATCAAAAACGGCTCTCAGAAGACAGTGTTCTCACAATCAGGCAGTAAGGCTACCAATATGGTTACAATTCCGAACAAACGTCAACTTGCGATATGTTTTGATAACGGAGAAATCCAAGTAGTTGATACTAAGAGCGATACACAAGCGGAAAAAATAGCAGGCAGTTATTCAGGTTTACAAAATGTTGTTTATAATATACATTCCGGATTGTTAGCAGTTTCGGGAGTTGACAACCGTATAACAATCATCAACACCAGAGACGATGCCGCAAAACGTCTTGTAATAGAGCAACATTCATTGAACCGTCAACCGGTAGTTTGCATGGGATATGCCTCAGATGATATTCTGTATGTTTTGACCGCAGACAATGCCCTGAGATATTTTTATATGGACATTCAAAAATATATGCAGAAAGTAAAAAGTGCCGACGGTATTATGTTCTTGAACGATCAAAAACTAAAAGTATTCTTAGGAGAGGAGTTTTAACTAAGAAAATTATTGTTTACAAAAATAATCATTATGTTAACAATTGTATTTATATGTTTGACAGCAGTTTTAGCCGTACTCGTTGTAATTATGCAAGTTACCACGAGTCGCAGAATTGCGCGTGCAAGTGAAAAAATAAAAGACAGATACAAAAGCGAGATAAAAAATTTTGAATCAGATATAGACCGTTTGAATTATCTTTTACAAGAAAAAAAAGAAACTCAGACTCCCTTGTCCCAAAGTCTGCCGGAGATGAAAAAACTGCCGGACAATTTTATTTTGGAGCAAAAAAAACTTGAACAGGACAAAGAAGAAATCGTCTTGAAAAACAAAAAGTTATGGGAAATGTCGCTTTTGATTCAGAAGGAGAAAAACCACATTCAACTTCTAAAAAACGACATCGAAAACAAACACCGCAACATCACCGACTCAATAACGTATGCCAAAAGGATTCAGGACGCTGTTTTGCCGCAGACAGACGTTTTAAAAGGTCTGAGCGGTTATTTTCTGTTCTGGCTGCCAAAAGAGACGGTTTCGGGCGACTTTTACTGGATGAAGCGTCAGGGCGACCTGCTCGCCTTTACGGTTGCTGACTGTACTGGACACGGCGTTCCGGGCGCGTTTATGAGCATGCTCGGCGTAACTTTCTTAAACGAGGTCTGCACGGATTTGAACGAAGAGACCATGCCGTCGGAAATTCTCGAAACCATGCGCGAACTTATCATCACGACCCTAAAACAGGACAACTCCTCCCCTCTTGAACCCAAAGACGGAATGGACATGTCGTTTTGCATTCTTAACCTGAAAACCAAGCACCTGAAATTTTCAGGCGCAAACAATCCCATGTACCTTGTCCGGGGCGGCGAACTTACGGAATACAAGGCGGTAAAAAACCCGATAGGACTTTATCCGAGAATGAAACCGTTTGAAAATCAAGAAATTCAAGCCGAAGAGGGTGATTTTATTTACATGTTTTCTGACGGATTTGCCGACCAGTTCAACGGCGAGACCGGCAAAAAAGTAAGTTACGGACGGCTCAAAAGCCTTTTGACAGACATCAACAACGAAACACAGGATCCCGCAAAACAACAGGAAAAACTGCTTGAATTTATAACCTCGTGGCGCGGAAGTTTTGCGCAAATGGACGATATTTTAATCGGAGGGTACAGAATTTAGAATTTTTTTTTAACTTTGCCCAAAATTTAGAAAAAATGAATTCATTAGCAAAAAAATCTGTTTTTATCATACTTGCGGTTGTCATTGTTGACCAAATCGTAAAAATCTGGGTAAAAACCCACATGTTTATAGGCGAAAGCAGTTTTCAGCACTGGGGCTGGCCGATGCAGTGGTTTCAACTCGCATTTACGGAAAATCCGGGAATGGCTTTCGGCTGGGGACTGCCCGGAGAATGGGGAAAAATTTTTCTTTCAGTTTTCAGAATCCTTGCTATCGGCGGAATGATTTATCTAATCCGCTGGCTAATAAAATACAAACAGCCGAAAACGGGATTAATAGTCTGCGGCTCACTGATTTTGGCGGGCGCAATCGGAAACATGATTGACTGTATGTTTTACGGCGTGATTTTCTCAAACACGGGCTATGCTGCTAACACTGTGGCAGAATTTATGCCGGCAGGCGGCGGTTACGCTCCGTTTCTTCAAGGTAAGGTGGTTGACATGCTGTATTTTCCGATGATTGACACCGTTTTGCCTGACTGGGTACCGTTTTGGGGCGGAAAAAACTTCGTCTTCTTCTCCCCTGTTTTCAATATCGCTGACTCTGCCGTAACCGTAGGCGTGGCTCTTATGCTAATTTTTCAGAAAAGATTTGAAATTAAAGAATTGGCAAAAGATAAAAACGAGGCAAATTAATATTTTTTTAGACTTTTCCTTTTGTTAAGAAAATATTTTGTTTTATATTAGCAACGTTAATATAAAATTAAAATACGATGGAAACGAATATAAATATATGCCCAAAAGTCGCCAAATGTCCTATTTTTCAGGAAGGCGTCTTAATCAACAAACTTACCGGCGAGTCGTACAAAAACCTTTATTGTACACGCGAAAGACACGCAGAATGTAAACGCTTTATCGCCAGCAAACAATGCACAAAACCGATACCCGTTAATGTTTTGCCAAACTCTTTTCTCTCCATTGAAGAAATAGTAAAGCGTGTTAACGAAGGATATTGGGATAAGAAAAAATAAAAACGGTGTTTTTGACACCGTTTTTTATTTAATTTTTAATTGGTTGAAGGCATAAGTTTGTTGCCGCCAATTGTTATATAAGTCGGCCATTTTATAATTGAGCCGCCGACGTTGAAAGAGGGTTTGAAAGATACTTTCACGCGGCTGACATCCGGGTTACCGGTTGCCAAACCACAACCAAAACTCAAAATCTTATCCTTGCTTTCACCTTTCAATATTTCCAAAAGGTCAAGCGAAAAACTCAGCGGCATAACTGCGGTCTCGTTTTGAGCAACAGTAAGGCTTTGTGTCATGCTTCCGGCTGTCATTTTAACATCGTCAATCCAAAGAATATATTCCAAGCCCGCAAGCCTTGCCGTCGTAGGATTAGGATTTGTAACGTTGACGTTGACATTCATCGTCAAAGGAAAACTTTTCGTAAGATACGCTGCACCGAGTTTTATAACGTCAGCGGCAGAAACGTCCTTGAAACTTGCCTTGTTAGAAAGATTGATTCCCGCAACAGAAACATCAGTAACGTTTTTCATCGCAAATTTGCAACTTTTAAGCGAGTTTGCACTCTGCAAAATAGAACAGCCTGCCAAAAGCGAAACCGCTAAAACCGCAAAAATCCAAAAAGATAATGCTTTTTTCATGTCTAAAAAAATTTTTTTATGTTAACAATCAGATTATTTATCCCTTTTTACAATATAATCCGCTAAAAGCAAAAGTGAAGTTTTAGCCTCTGAATTCGGAAATTTTTCCAAAAGTTTAACCGCTTGATTATGAAACGAGTACATCATGTCATTTGCATAATCAATTCCGCCAGTTTTTTTCACAAACTCCACGATTTTTTCAATATCTTCGTGACTTTTGGAGCGTTTTCTAAAAATTGAGGTTATCTTTTTCCGCTCCGTTAACGAGGCCTTTGAAAACGAATAAATCACCGGCAAAGTCATTTTTCTTTCCTGAATGTCGTTGTATTTAGGTTTGCCGATAAGTCCCGTTTTCTGATAATCAAATAAGTCGTCCTTTATCTGAAAAGCCGTGCCGATTAGAAGTCCGAACTCTCTTAAAACTTCAACGTCTTCCACTGAGGCTCCGGAAGAAAACGCGCCCGCCTCGCAACACGCCGAAATCAGTGCACCGGTTTTTTTGCGAATTATAGTATAATAATCTTCTTCGGTGATATTCAAGCGATTGGCTTTTTCCAACTGTTCGAGTTCACCTTCCGACATTTCTTTTACCGCGTTTGAAACTATTTTTAAAACCTCCGTCTGATTTTTTTTTAGACTGAGAAGAAGTCCCTGTGCCAAGAAATAATCACCTGTCAAAACTGCAATTTTGGCTTTCCAAAGCGCGAAAATTGAGAAAAAACCGCGTCTGTAAAAACTTTCGTCAACAACATCGTCATGAATCAATGTCGCCGTATGAAGCAACTCTATCAACGAGGCGGCAACCATCGTGGACTCGGAGACCTTTCCGAGCATTTTGCAGGAAAGAAACACAAGCATAGGCCTCATCTGCTTACCCTTGGTTTTAAGGCTATAATTGATGATAAAGTTCAAAAGCCGCGTTTTGGAGTGCATCAACTCCTTAAAATACGGTTTAAACTCTTTCAACTCGTTTTCTATCGGTGATTTTATCCTGTCTAATATCGATGACATAAAAGTTTTTTTTGTAATAAAAAAGCAAATTTATAAATTTGTGATGTAAAAAACGAGAAAAAAATGAATTTTTTTTTATATTTCAACATAACCTCTTACAACCGCTGTCCAGCCTGCGGAGAATTTGTTTACGGTTTTGAAGCATTTTGCAAGGACTGCGGACTTAACCTCTGTCTAAACAACTTTACCACAAGCGGTTACAGAGATTATACTTTCAAGTTTGTTTTCAAGCATTAAACGCCTCCATTTTCTCGGACAAAATCTGCAAGGCGTTTTTAACCGCCGTCTCAACAGTCTTATAATCACTCAAAACGTTGAGACGGTAAACAAAGCCGATGTTGAAAAACACCTTTTTTTCTTCCGAGACTGCGTAAAGCGGCAGTTTGTTTTTGCGGTATGCCTCCCTTACAAGCCTTTTCATGCGGTTTCTGTCAACGGCATGTTTGAAATAATGTTTTCCGACCGATACAAGAAACTGATTTTGAGTAAGTTCCCCGTCGTTACTTAAACGAAAATACACACTGAAAGGGAAAACCCTGAAAGATTTTCCCTTCGTGAAAAGTTTTTCCGTCCTAACAACGCTTTTCAGTTTTTCGCTTCTTGAAAGTCCGTATTTTTTAGGCATAAAAATTATTTACTTCTTTTTGTTGGCGGCGGTAATAAATTTTTCCAACGCCATAATCATTGACGGGTTTTCCTCCGTCGGGGCTGCTATATCAAGCGTATAACCGAGTTTTTTGATTTCCTCGTGAGTTGTTGCACCAAAAGCGGCAATTTTCACATCGCCCTGTTTCCAGTCGGGGAAATTCTCTTTCAGAGACTTGATTCCCGAAGGCGTGAAAAACACCAGAACCTGATATTTTGAAAAATCCTTTTCTATATCCGACAAATCCGCGCTGACGGTTTTGTAAAGCGTGATTTCCTTGTGAAACATTTTCATCTTGTCGAAAAACTTCGGTATCTCATCGTTGGAAACATCGCCTTTTACAATCAAAACCTTTGCATCAAGATGCTTTTTGATGGTATCCGTTATGTCCGAAATTGTCTTGGTGCCGTAAAAAATTTTCCTTTTACGGAAGATTATATATTTTTGAAGATAAAGCGCGATAGCCTCAGTCGTGCAAAAATAAAGCATATCCTCCGGCACGTTGAATTTTATCTCTTTTGCAAACTTAAAGTAATTGTCTATACCGATTTTGGAGGTAAAAACGACGGCGGTAAAATCGGGCAGGTTTATGTGCTGACCGCGGAACTCCTTGGAAGTTACCCCCTCCACTTTGATAAACTGTCTGAATTCAACGTTAAATTTCAACTTATCAGCCAACAGCTGGTAAGGATTGTTGCTCTCAGCCGCAGGTTTGGGCTGCGAAACCAGTACGTTACTTATTTTCAAAATTATTCTCTTTTAATTTATTCATATTCTGTCCGTAAACTCTCTCTTTTGTTGTGCCGGCCGTCAATCGGACAATATTTTGACGGCATAAACAGCGGGTAAAAATTCCACGCCGCAAAGGTACAAAAACAAATAAAAAATCGGAAACCGTTTTTCAAATATAATCGAAAAAAGTTGAAAAATTTTCCAAATCTCCGCCAAAACGCACAAAATCACGGTAAAATAAAAGGCAAAATCGTGAATTGCCGCCGAAGTTACATAAAAACTTATAAAGTTTACTACCGTTAACACCACGCCCAATGCCTGAAAAATAAAAGAAGAACGTTTGTAATAAAGCGAAAAAATACTATGGCAGCCGAACAATCCCGCCAAAACGCCCGAAATCATTCTTTTTATCAGATAAAAACCCGTAACAACAGCGATTAAAATCATCAACGCCTTGCCAAAATTTTCCACAAAAGCACTTTCGTAACGGAAAAGGCAAACGCAAATCACAAGAACGGCGTTAACAAGATAACAAATAAAAAGCATATACCCTGCTTTATCGGCGTTGACGTTTTTTTCGGAAATCGCATTATGGAAGGCGTTATCGTAAAATACAGCCAAAAACACCCGTTTTATGCTGTCAGAAACGTAAAACCGCGCCAAAAGTATCAGCGTAACACAAAAAAACAACGGCAAAAACACCTGCCAAGGATATACTTCCTTGAACTTGTCTTTGTTCAAATCTATGTGAAACCTTTCGTAAACCGGTGGCTTAATTTTTACAAATTCCGCTTTAATACCGAAAGAAGTGAAAATAATATCTTCATTTTCAGACGAAAAAGGCATATACAAATTTACGGAATCCGCCTCGGACAGTTCCAAAGCCGATGCCGAAAAATAAACCCGCGAAGTAGAATCAGGTTCCATACCAAAAACCATCAAATAAAGAAATATTATCAGAATTTTTCCCATTGTACGTCGCTACTTTTTATTTAATTTATTTTCCGATACAAAAGTTTTTGAAAATGTTACCAAGTACTTCATCGGTTGTTATCTCATCGCCGGTGATTTCGGCAAAGGCTCTTAAAGCCTCCCTAATATCCTGCGAAACAAATTCGCCAGAAAGCCCTGAATTTAAGGCTGTTTCAGCACGTTTTATGGCTAAAAGTGCCTCAGTAAAAATCGTAAAATGACGGACATTTGTCAAAATAACTTCGTCCTGTGAAAAATCCGAAAAACTAAGAGCAGAAATTTTGGAAAAAAGTTCGTCCAAGTTTGTTTTTTGTTTTGCAGAAATTTTTACGATACTTATCTCAGAAGGCAAAACAGAAACGTCCGCATTTTTATAAACATCTGATTTATTGACAACTGCAATGATTTTTTCTCTCGGAAAATCCTCCGGAATAATTTCTGTAAATTGCTTAGAAATGTCGCCCGCAGGATTCAAAACTATTAAAACTATTTCCGCTCTTGAAACCGCAGTTTTTGCACGGTCAATGCCGAGTTTTTCGATTTTGTCATCTGTCTGACGTATTCCGGCAGTGTCAATAAGACGGAAAAGCGTACCATCAATAGTTAAAAAGTCTTCCAAAACGTCTCGCGTTGTGCCCGGAATATCTGAAACTATCGCTCTTTCATCGTTCAAAAGCGCATTCAAAAGCGTTGATTTTCCGGCATTAGGCTCACCGCAAATAGCAACAGGAACACCGTTTTTTATCGCGTTGCCATACTTAAAAGATTTTACAAGCCGAGTAAGATAATTTTCGGTCTCTTTCAAAATATTTTTTAACTGACTCCTATCAGCAAACTCAACGTCCTCTTCCGAGAAGTCAAGTTCTAATTCCATCAAAGATGTAAACTTTAATAGCAAATCCCTTAACCGCTTAATTTCTAAGGTTATACCGCCGCGCATTTGATTAACGGCTATATCATGTTCGGCTTTGGATTTTGAAGCAATCAAGTCGGCAACAGCCTCAGCCTGAGAGAGATCCATTTTTTTGTTTTGAAAGGCACGGCGCGTAAACTCTCCACGTTGCGCCAATAATGAGCCGTTTTTCAACAAAAGCGAAAGTATCTCTTTCTGGACGTAAATGCTTGCATGACAGGAAATTTCAACAACATCTTCGCCTGTATACGAATGAGGCGCACGGTAAACGGAAAGCACTACACGGTCAACTTCGTTTTCTCCGTCAACGATAAAACCGTTATAAATATGATTTGCTTTTGCATCGGTGTCAATAGAAAAGCCTTCTTTTAAAGGCTTAAAAATTTTTGACACTATTTTTAAAGAGTCATTACCCGAAACCCTCAAAACGGCTATCGCGCCGCCGTGTCCCGTACAAATCGCTGATATTGTGCTATTTGACTGCATTTAATTAGAATATGCTTTAACTAAACTAAACCTGCAAACCGATAACTAAAACATCATCGGTTTGTATAACGTTACCTTTCCACGCAAAAAAATTCTCCTCAATTATTTGCCTTTGATGCGGTATGTCAAAACCCTGAAAACTTCTTAAAATACGTTTGTAACCGGAGGTTTTCATCAGCGTGTCATGCGGACCGCCAAACTGCGAATAGTAACCGTCAGAGGACAAATAAATCATATCGCCCTTTTGCAAAACCATTTCTTGCTGCTGAAACGGAATTTCAGCAGGATACAAGCCTATCGGATTGCGCGTCGGACGGAAAACAATCTCTTCGCCGCCTCTGTAACAAACATACTGAATATTTGCACCCGAATATTGAAGCACATTTGTATGCTTGTTTACAACAATCAACGCACCGTCCATACCGTCTTGAACTTTTGCGCCATCGTTCATATTCTGATTGACAGTCTTTTTTATAAGTTCACGCAGACAGTTCAGAATGTCAGCCGCACCACGTTTTCTGTCCCTGCCGACTATCTCATTCAAAAGCGAAACACCAAGCATACTCATAAACGCTCCCGGCACACCGTGTCCCGTACAATCGGCACACATTAATATAAAGTGGTCATCATCGTGAAAAGTCCACCAAAAATCACCGCTGACAACATCTTTCGGTACATGAAAAACAAAACCGTCAGAAAAATAATCCTTGAAAATGCTGCTGTCGGGCATCAGGGCAAACTGTATGCGCTTAGCGTAAACAATCGACGAAGTAATTTCCTTCTGCTGTTTTGCAAGAGTATCCCTTTGAATAGAAATTTGTGAGTTTCGCGCCTCAATTTCATCGTTCTGACTTCTAAGAAGTTCGTTAGTACGTTTTTTGTCGCGGTTGGTTTTAGCAAGCCAAAACAACACGCCGACAACCATCAAAAGAAAAATACTCAAACTCCACGTTATCCATGTTTTAGTTCTCTCCTGCTCTTTCAAAAGTTCAATTTCGGCGTTCTTTTTCACCTGATTGAGTTTAATTTCATAATTCGACATTCCGTACTCAACTGAACGATTCAAAAAAGTGTCAGCATAACTCATAACCACTTCATACTGCTTAATAGCCTCTCGGTAATTGCCCATTTCGGCATAAACGTCGCCAAGATATTTGCTGGCGTTTTTTATGCGGATATCAATACCGCGTAATTTGGAGGTTTCAAGACATCTCTTCCCATAATCAAGTGCACTGTCATAACGCTTTTGAATAAGAAAAACGTTAGAAATTTTTCCGTAAAGGTCGCTCAAAAGGTCATTATCTTTCAGACGATTGTCGCGAGGAATTGCCTCTGTATAAAGTCTTAAAGCCTCATCGTAATTTTTTTCGGTAAGCCAAGCATCGCCCAAATATTTTTTTACGGTTGCAATTCTATCCCAATCTTCGTTGCGCTCTTCGCGGATTTTAAGAGCCTCTGCCAAATAAGTTTTTGACAAAGAAATATTATCAAGTTCAAGATTTACGCGACCTAAATTTAGGTTTGCATACGCCAAAATCGACGAATCCTTAATTTCCCTCGCAATCTCCAAAGCATGCAAAAGTATGCTGTCAGCCTTCGTATATTCTCGATGATAAAGATAAAGGTTGCCGATGTTGATATAAGAATACGCCGCCTGATCTTTTATGCCATATTTTAAGGCAAGTTCAAGACCTTCATTATAAACATTATATGCCTCGTCATAATCGCCTATATTTCTGTAACATACACCGACATAACTTAACGCTTGGATGTGTATTTTTTTATCAGGCATATCTTTGGCATATTCCAAACCTTTTTTGCCGTAAACAAGAGCCTGTGCAGGGTCAAAATTTCTGAGTTTCCAACAAATATTACAATATGCCTCCGCCTTTAAACTATCTGGCAAAGTTTGAGCAACTTTTACTAACGAATCGATTTGAGCAGCATTCTGCGCCTTAGAAACCGAAGTCAGCAAAAGCAAAAAAACAAAAACAAAAACATATATTTTCTTTGTTATCCTCGTCATTTGTTAAAAACAAGCAGCATTTTTTCTTTATTAAAGGGCAAAGATATATCTTTTTTTTGAAAAAAAGATATTTTTTTGAAAAAAATTGCAAAAAAAAAACCGCACTTAGGCGGTTTTCTTTAAAAGTTGTATTTTTGCATACGCCTTAATAGGTAAGGCGGAGATAATTTCGTTGAGTCTTGCAACAAACTGCTGATAAGGTCGGAAATTGCCGACAACATACTGCGCTTCAATAAAATTGACAAGGGCATTGTAAATTTTGAAAACCGCCATACGCGAAGTAATAATTTTCGCCTTACGTTTCAAGCGGTAAGCATTGCGCCTAACAATAGCCTCATCAAAAGCCTCCAAAGATTCCTTAATCAACTGATATTCCGCTTGTGCGTTGATAATCAGAAGTTTGTCAGGATTCATTTCCTCAATAAAATCAATCAAGGATTGAAGTTTTGAAAATTTTACCTTGTAGGAATCCCTCAAAGAAAACGAATAATTACCGATAGCCTCAGATAGTTCCTTTGCAACGGCTGCCTGCTCCGAATTGTTGGATTTCAGACTTTCAAAAACAATGTCCCTAAAAACGACATAATTTCTGAGCGCAAGGTTAGCACATTTCTGAACCTCAGCCGTGTAGGAGACCGTTGACTGCAAACAAAAAGCCGTTTGGTAATTGTTGACCGCTTTTTTGAAGTTAACTACTAAATTTTGAACAAATGATTCAGAATCGAGGATTTGCATCTCACCGATTACTTGCTGTAGGAATTCTACTACTGATGCATTGCTCAAATGCGCAAGTTTTTTTCTAATAATGACTCTCATTTTCTTAATTTTTAAAATTGCCGGAGGTTATACCTCGTTAAAAAAGTTGATGGCGCAAATTTATAACACAAAAATATAATTTCCAAATTTTTTCAGACTTTTTTTAAACTTTTTTTTACTTAAAGTAATGCTTTAATGTTTTAATTACCTCAAAACGGTATTTTTAGTATATTTTTATTTATTTTTTTCATAGTATTATTTTCAAACAAATCATTAATTACATTACTTTATAATATTTTTTTCTCGCTCCTACCCTATTATATAAGAAAATTACTAAACTTTCGCAAGTGATTTAAGTGATTAAAAATCAATAAAAAAGGCAGCAAAAATTTTGTAAATACACTGAAAATCAGTATATTTAAGTGTCAAAAAAAATCATGCTGCCGGACAAAATTACAAAAAATTTCAAAGAAATATCAAAATTCTTTGTCGAAAATTTCGATAATTCAGCCAGTGCCATTTTCACGGTACTTGACATGCTGAAACT
>JAEEGL013819556.1_pt1 | contig 33363 bp, 27 predicted proteins | sample 9134231 | NCBI WGS metagenome assembly JAEEGL01 (sample SAMN16246548, study PRJNA631951) | gut metagenome | biome: gut microbiome; feature: rumen; material: fiber-attached | host: Bos | place: Iran: Karaj | collected 2018-10 | reverse complement strand
TGAGAAGGTCAACGCCGAGTTGGCCAATCTGAAGAAATGCGTTAGCTTCAACGCCAACGCTATTGCCAAGGAGCTCAACGCCCGCGGCAACATGGTGCTGCTGGGTGCCGCCGCTCCCTACCTTGAGATTGAGTTCGACGAACTGGAGAAAGCCATTAAGGCCATCTTTGGCCGCAAGGGCGACGCCGTCGTCGAGACCAACATCAAGGCCATCCGCGCTGGCCGCGATGCAAAATAAGTGTTACAACACTAATATTTTAAAAGAGGATGCCTTGCGAGCATCCTCTTTCTTTTTGTGTGGTACCCTGCCGCTACTGGTTGAGCGGAGCTTTGGGCAACAGATTGATATAGGACTGATTCCTCAGCAGCCATAAAGCGGCTGACTATTAATTATCAAAATGGCAAACATGGGGTCGCTTCCGAAAGTGAATAGCCCCAAGTTCCTTTTATGGAGTGTGCCGCCAACCCTCCTCAAACCTTTTTATCGTGTCGATGACACGCACCATAGTGATAAAGACAGGACTCACCCACCTTCAAGATAAGAAACAAGCCACAGCGCCGGGGTAGCATACTCCGCAGGAAGAAGATGGGATTTTTTTTTCATCAAGACATCTTGCAAAACTTGCAATATTTTGTTGTGTTGGAAACACAATTATTATCAATACATTTTTTCCGACATGCCATCTTTTTTTTACTTATTTGGTGAAAAAGATGTATCTTTGCAAATACATTTTGAAACATAGGATGCCTATGCTGAACATCTTGCGCAACACGATAATAATCGCTCTTTTGCTCATCGGGGCAGGGCATCTTCATGCTCAGAACTGGCCGGAGAATCACGCTATTGTTGACCGCTGGGACGAGCCGGAGCACATCACTGTACAGGGGCAGATTGTCGTCCCTGTCGGGGCCGATTCTGTTGAGCTCCGCACGGCACGGATGCTGCACAGGTATTTCCCCGATTATATCATCATAGAGGAACCCGTCCATTCCGATTCACTCTATTCCCGTTTCAATCCGAATTACAGCCAGCAGATGCCCGCCATCTTTGTAGGCAAGACCCGACTGGCCGACAGGTGCCTTACCCGCAAGGATGAGATACGCGACGACGGCTTCCGGTTGCAAAGTGACGGACATCATGCAGTCATCTACGGCCTGCAGGACAAGGCGGTCTATTACGGTGCCTGCCGTTTGTTGGAGTTGAAGGGCTACCGCATGACACATCATCAAGTACCCGACGTGGCTCCCAATATTCAGCCAGGCCTACCTATTGTGGACGAGGTGAACAACCCCAGCTTTGCCTATCGCGAAATATGGTACTATACCCCCCACCACAGCCAGGACTATGCCGACTGGCACGCCCTGCACCATCGCATCCGTGTCGGCGACAGCAACCAATACATTTGGGACAGCCGTTTCTCCGGTCCCCTCCGCTGGGCAGAAGGCATGTATGTCCACACTTTCCAGAAACTCATCCCGCCTCAGATGTATTTTGACCGCCACCCCGAGTGGTTTACCGAGACAAGTGGCAGAAGAGTGCGCGACGGGCAGCTCTGTCTCTCCAATCCCGAGGTGCTGGACACCCTCTGTGCCAACCTTGCCAAGATGATGGAGCAGCAGCCCGAAGCCCAGATATGGTCGGTCTCCAACAACGACAACTACAACGTCTGCCAGTGTTCCAAGTGCCGCCACATGGACTCCCTCTACGGCGGTCCTTCAGGCACGCTCATTCATTTTATCAACCAAGTGGCGCACCGTTTCCCCGACAAGACCATCTCCACCCTTGCCTACCAGTTCACCCGCCGTGCACCCCAGCCAGTGGACGGACACATTGAAAAACCAGACAGTAATGTCAACATCATGTTCTGCTCCATCGAGTGCGGCCGGCAGGAGGCTATTGCCACCGCTCCCGCCGAGGCCTCTTTCCGCCGCGATATGGAAAACTGGGCTGCCCTCACCGACAACATCTACGTGTGGGACTATGTGGTGCAATTCCGCAACATGTGGAATCCTTTCCCAAACCTCCACGTGCTGCAACCCAATCTCAAGTATTTCCACGACCACGGAGTGCGACTGATGTTTGAGCAGGGCACCGGTGCCAACAACGTCACTTCGTGGATGGAACTGCGGCAATACATGCTCGCCAAACTCCTCTGGAACGTCAATGCTGACCCCGACTCGCTGCTCCACGATTTTTGCCTCCATCACTATGCCTACGCTGCCCAGCCCATCGAGGAACTCTACCGCGAGATGCACCGCTCCCTCAACGCTTCCGGCCAGAGGCTCGACATCTACGGCTACCCTGTTGATGCCGCTAAAGGTTACCTTGCCCCCGCGCAGATAGCCAAGTACCAAGCCCTCATTGCCGCTGCCTACGACAGTGTGCGCCAATACAAAGGACAGGAGGCCATTTATTCAAACCGCGATGTCGTTTACGGCACTCGCACCAAGATTCTCAACGACCGCATCCGTTTCCTTGAGCTCTCCATCGACTACGCCGTTCTCGAACTCACCATGGCTGGCCACCTCCCCATGGACAGCACTTTCCTTTCGCGTGCCGACCGCTTTGTGGCGGATGGAAAACGCCTCGGCCTCAACATCCTCCACGAAATGGGCTACACCCTTGACGAATACCGCGCCGACATCGACAACCACCTTGCCAAGTGCAGCCAACCCAATCTGGCGCGCCACTGTCCTGTCGTCCTTCTCCACCAGCCCGACAGCCAGTACTATGCCGGAGGTGCAAAGGGGCTTACCGACGGCAATGCGGGCATACTTGACTATAGGCATACGTGGCTCGGCTTCTATTGCGACACCGTTGACGCTGTTATTGACCTCGGAAGCCGCAAGCGTCTGCACGAAATCAAGCTCGACTTCTTCTACTTCCCCCTCTCGTGGATATTCTTCCCGCAGACCATCAACTTCTATGTCTCAAAAGATGGGAAACAATGGCATTTGGTCGACACCCATCATCCCGAAAATCCACAACGCCTAGCTGTCCCCGAGATAAAAACGTTTGCCACACAGCCGTTCAACCGCCGTGCCCGCTACGTGCGTGTGCAGGCTGTCCCCCTGCCAACAATCCCCTACTGGCACCGTGCCACAGGCAACCCCGCCTGGCTTTTCACCGACGAGATAGTGGTGCGGTAGGCGATAGTTTTTTTCTTCATGTCGTAAAAAAAGTGTACCTTTGCAGCCGTTTTCGAAACGGAACCACAAATGCTAACTGTCGTACACATAGTAGGTATACTCCTCACTGTCGGGCTGCTGCTGACGGTGAGTTGGCTTTCGGGGCGCAAAGTGAAGGATGCCCGTACGTTCACCACCGGCGGCACTTCGGGCAGTTGGATGGTATGCGGTGCGCTGATGGGTACGCTGATGGGCGGCCAATGCACCGTGGGCACCGCCCAGTTGGCGTTTAACTTCGGCCTGTCGGCATGGTGGTTCACCATTGGTGCCGCACTCGGTGCCGTGGTGCTGGGTCTCTTCTACACTGCTCCTGTACGCCGCAGCGGGTGTTCAACACTACTCGAGATTGTGGCGAAGGAATACGGCCACAAGGCCGAGACCGTGGGGTCGCTCCTTTTCCTTATCGGCATCTTTATTAGCATTGTGGCACAAGTCATCACCTCCTCGGCAATGCTGGGGAGCCTGTTCCACCTGCCCATGATTTGGGCCGCACTCATTGGGGCGGTGCTGATCATGCTGCTTGTCCTCTTTGGCGGCATCAAGAGTGCGGGGGCGGCAGGCATTATCAAACTGGTGCTGCTTTATATCAGCTCCATTGCGGCCGGCATAGTGGTGTGGCGCATGGTTGGCAGTTCTGCCGGGGTGCTCAACCGCATCGAAAGTGTCTACACGCTGCCTACAATTGCCGAAGGTAACGGTGTCGCCGACCTCGAGAGCATCCACAGCCGCTACGGCAGCTTTTTTGGGCGTGGAGTGCTGAAGAACCTTGGCGGGTGCCTCTCCATCGTTCTCGGTGTGGTCTCCACACAGACTTACGCCCAATCCGTTATGTCTGCCGCCACCACCCCCAAGGCACGGCGCGGAGCCTTCTATTGTGCGTTGCTCATACCCATTATCGGCGCGGCCTGTACGCTGGTGGGCATGTATATGCGCGGCCATTATGTTACCGCTGCGGAGTTTGCCGCACTCCAGGCTGCGGGCGAGCAACTGCCTGACGGCGTGGGAGTGATAGAGAATTCGGCCCAGGCCTTCCCCGCCTTCATCCTGCAGCACATGCCTGCCTGGATTGGCGGCATCATGCTTGGCACCCTGCTCATCAACATATTGGGTTGTGCCAGTGGCCTCTCGCTCGGAGCCTCCACCATTCTGGTACGCGATGTGGTGGGCAATATCCAGGCAAAACTGCGCCTGCGTCCCGCGCGGCTCTCCACCCTTGCCCAAACCCGTCTCTTCATCGTTGTCATCCTTCTTCTGGCAGCTGTGGCCGCCAACCTGTTCCAAGGTGCTTTCATCAACGACCTCGGTTTTCTCTCGCTGGGGTTGAGGGCTGTGGCACTGGTGTTCCCCCTCAGTTTCGCTCTCTGGCTGCCAGGCCGTTTCCGCCCGCAGGCGGTGTTCCTCTCCATGCCCGCAGGCACCGCCGCCATGTTGCTGGCCAAATTGCTTGTCCTGCCCGGCGACCCGCTGTACTATGGCCTTGCACTTAGTGGGCTGATAGTCATTCTGGGTAAAAAGAAATCAATACAGTAACGTACTACACTATTGGAAAATGAACAGATTGATGAGTGAAATAATGGGGCTTGCCGACGCGGAGCAGGCGGCAAACCTGTCGCGCTTTTTCAAAACGGGGTCGGGTCAATATGGCGAGGGAGACCGCTTTCTCGGCATTAAGGTGCCCGTCACCCGGCAGGTGGTGAAAGAATGTTGGAAGAAGTGCAGTTGGACAGATTTGGACGAGTGTCTCGCCTCCGAGTATCACGAGGTGCGTCTGGCAGGGCTGTTGGCTTTGGTGCAGCGGTTTCACCATGCCAAGCGCGATGCCGCGGAACAGCAGCGATGTGTGGACTTTTATTTGTCGCACCTGCCAGCCGTAAACAACTGGGACCTTGTGGACCTCACCTGCTACGAAATCCTTGGCACCTGGCTTCTCGACAAAGACCGCGAGTTGCTTTACCACATGGCCCGCGAGGGAAGGACGATGTGGGAGCAGCGCATTGCCATGGTCAGCACTATGCAGTTTCTGCGTCACGGGCAACTGGACGACACCTATGCCCTTGCCGACATCCTGCTGCATCATCCCCACGACCTGATTCACAAGGCTGTGGGCTGGCTGTTGCGCGAGGCTGGCAAACGCGACCCCCAGCGTTTGCGCCTTTGGCTCGCCCCACGCTACAAGACCATGCCCCGCACCATGTTGCGCTACGCCATAGAGAAATTCCCGCCCGAAGAGCGTGCCCGATACAGATAATCCAAGAGCCGGGTACACGGAAACAGGGCCTGACTTCGCTCGTTATCCCCTTCTTTAGGGTTAGTTCTCCCATATTTCTCCCATCCTGCATGGGAGAAATATGGGAGAAATATGGGAGAACTGGGGGATAACGAGCGAAGGTTGAAAGAGCGGGTGGATCAATATGGGCTTCTCGGGGGATGCTATTATGGTTGGAGGCTTGGCTTTTTGTCCCGGCTTGACGAAAACGTTCCGTTTTCTGTCTATTTGGATTTTTTTATGTATTTTTGCAAGTTATTTGTGTAATAAAAGATGTCAAACCAGTATACGCATCGCAGTGGCATTGTGAAGATTATCTTCATCGTGGTCGGAGCCGTGTTTGTGCTCCGGCTGTCGATGTTGCAGCTGTTTGACAAAGAATATAAGGAGAAAGCCAAGAATCAGTCGTTGCGTAATATCACGCAATATCCTGCACGCGGGTTGATGTACGACCGCAACGGGCAGTTGCTGGTGTACAATGAGGCGGTGTACGACCTGATGGTGATTCCGCGGATGGTGAAGGACTTGGACACCGGCTATTTCTGCCGTGCCGTGGGCATCTCGCGCGAGGAGTTCGATATGCGGATGGAGAAAGCCTATACCTATTCGCCTTATTCGGCCTCCATCTTCATGAAGCAGATTTCCAAAGAGGACTTCGGCCGGTGGGAGAATGTTCTTTACAAGTTCAAAGGCTTCTACATTTCGAAGCGTACACTGAGAATTTACGACAAACCCATTGCAGCGCATGTGCTGGGCTATGTGGGCGAGGTGAATGAGCATGACCTGGAGGAAAATCCCTACTACAAGAGGGGTGACTACATAGGCAAGAGCGGGTTGGAAGCCTCGTATGAGGAGGAGTTGCGGGGTGTGAAAGGGAAAAAGGTGATGCAGGTGGATGTCCATAACCGCGAAATAGGTTCGTACATGCACGGACAGCTGGACACCATGCCCCTCGAAGGGATGAACCTTTACACCACCATCGATGCCGACTTGCAGGAGTATGCTGAGAAGGTGATGGCCAACAAGCGTGGCTGCATCGTGGCCATCGAGCCGTCGACGGGTGAAGTGCTGGCGTTGCTTTCGGCGCCGTGCTACGACCCCAACCTGCTTGTAGGGCGTATCCGTGGAGAGAACTTCATGAAACTGAATAGTGACATCTCCAAACCTTTGTTCAACCGTGCTTTGCAGGCGCAGTATCCGCCGGGCTCGATTTTCAAGGTTGCGCAGGCCATGATAGCCCTGCATCTGGGTGTAATCACCCCTTCTACGGGCTTTGTGTGCGACAAAGTGATAGGATGCCACAACCACCCCAGCGCCCGCAGTGTGCAGGAGGCCATCAAGATGTCCTGCAACCCTTATTTTTATTACACCTACCGCCGTGTTATCCAGCAGGGGAAATTCAAAAACATCTACAAGGACAGCCAGTATGGCCTGACCGTGTGGCACGATTATATGAATCGCTTCGGCTTTGGCTACCGTCTGCCCATCGACTTGCCCAACGTGAAGAAAGGCAACATCCCCGACACCGCCTTCTACAACAAGTGGTACGGGCGCGAGAAATGGGCGTTCACCACCATCTATTCCAACAGTATCGGTCAGGGCGAGGTGGAGGTGGTGCCCCTGCAGATGGCCAACCTCGCCTGCATCGTAGCCAACAGGGGCTATTTCTACACGCCGCACTTGGTGCGGTTCTACGGTCCCGACTCGACCAAGAACCCCGAGTTTTACGTCAAGCACGAGACGGGCATCGAGCGGGAATATTTCGACATTGCCGCGAGGGGTATGTATGACGTGGTGCACGGGGCCGGTGGCACGGCTCACAAGGCCGACATCCCCGGCATCGATGTGTGCGGAAAAACCGGCACAGCCGAGAACTACGGCAACGACCATTCGGTCTTCATAGCCTTTGCCCCGAAAGACAAGCCTCAGATTGCCGTGGCGGTATATGTCGAGAACGCTCAGGGCGGCGGCGGCACCTGGGCCGCACCCATTGCCAGTTTGATTATTGAGAAATACATCCGGGGCGAGGTAAAGCGCAAGGATGTGGAAAAATATTATACCGAAATCAATCCCTGCCAGAAGCTGCCGCTCACCCGCAGGGTTAAGAAACCCAAGAAGAGATGATGCCCGCAAACCGAATGTCCGCTGCCGAGAAGAAACGATACGACTGGGTACCCATAATGCTCTATCTGGTCATTGTGTTGTTCGGATGGCTGAATATATATGCCGCCTGCTACGACGAGACCCATGCGCAGGTGTTCGACTTCTCGCGCCAGCATGGCAAACAGCTCTTGTGGATGGGTGTGGCGTTCCTGATAGCCGTGTGTGTGCTGCTCATCCATCCGCGGGTGTTTTCCAACGGCTCCTACATCATCTACGGCGTGGTGCTGATATTGCTGGTGGCCACCCTGTTCATTGGCACCGTTACCAACGGAGGCCAGTCGTGGATTGACTTCGGGGCGTTCAAGTTCCAACCCTCCGAGTTCGCCAAATTCGCCACCGCCTTGGCTGTAGCCAAGTATATCAGCGCCATCGATATCGACCTCACCCTTCCGCGTACCCGTCTCACCCTTGCGTTGCTCGTGCTGGTGCCTGCCGGTCTGGTGCTTCTGCAGCACGACACAGGCTCGGCGTTGGTGTTTCTGGCCTTCCTGCTGCCTTTCTTCCGCGAAGGGCTTTCGCACTACATCCTGCTTGTCGGGGTGCTGGCCATTGCCCTCTTCGTGTCGGCCTTGCTTATCAACAAGTTCCTGCTCATGGGCATCCTGTTTGTCATCTGCCTGCTCTATCTCTTTGTGTGGCTCTCGAAACGCACTGCGCGCACCTATTGGCGCACCGCGGGATTCTTCGTGCTGTGCTGTCTCTTCACCCTCTCCGTCGACTTCACCTTTGAGCATGTGCTCGAAACCCACCAGCGCAACCGCATCTACGTGCTTCTGGGCAAAGTGGAAGACCCGCGCGGCGTGGGCTACAATGTCGACCAGGCCAAGATAGCCATCGGCTCGGGCGGCTTGATAGGCAAAGGGTTCCTCAACGGAACCATCACCAAGGCCGATTTTGTGCCCGAACAGGAGACCGACTTCATCTTCTGCACCGTGGGCGAGGAATGGGGCTTTGTGGGTGGAGTGCTGCTGATAGCGGCCTACGTGGGGCTGCTGGTCTATCTTGTCACCATGGCCGAGCGGCAAAGGTCGGTCTTCGCGCGTTTCTATGGTTACAGTGTCGCCTCCATCCTCTTCTTCCATTTCGCTATCAATGTGGGCATGGTGTTGGGGTTGGTGCCTGTTATCGGCATTCCGCTCCCCTATTTCAGCTATGGAGGGTCGTCGCTCATAGCCTTCACATTGCTACTCTTCATCTTCATCCGTCAGGATGCCGACAAAAATGCACTGATTTAAAAGCGTACAATCCCGAAAAAGCGACCCCATAGCGTTCAAAATTATCTAAAATCGAAACCCCGAAAAAACTTAATACCTCTAAGAAATGGCTAAAAAAACTACCAATCAGAGAGTCTGTTCATTCTGTGGCCGTCCCGAGTCGCAGACCGCCATGCTTTTCTCCGGCATGGGAGGCGCCTGCATTTGCGACTCGTGTGTCGAGCAGGCGGGCATCCTGCTGAAAGAGCATCTTCATCCCGGCAAAGGCGGGTCCGACACCTTCGACGTTGACGGCCCCATACCCTCTCCGGCGCAGATAAAGGCTCATCTCGACCAATATGTGATAGGGCAGGAGGATGCCAAGCGCGCTCTGTCTGTGGCGGTCTACAACCACTACAAACGCCTCCGCCACTCCGCCGACAGCCGTGCCGCCGACGAGGTGGAGATTGAGAAGTCGAACATCGTCATTGTGGGCGAGACCGGAACCGGCAAGACCCTCTTGGCACGCACCATAGCGCGGGTGCTCAAAGTGCCCTTCTGCATAGCCGACGCCACCACCCTGACCGAGGCAGGCTACGTGGGCGACGATGTGGAGAACGTGCTTGTGCGCCTGCTCCAGGCCGCCGACTACGATGTGAAAGCCGCCGAGCGCGGCATCGTCTTCATCGACGAAATCGACAAGATAGCCCGCAAGAGCGACAACCCCTCCATCACCCGCGACGTCTCGGGCGAGGGTGTGCAGCAAGCCATGCTCAAACTGCTCGAAGGGGCTGTGGTGAGCGTCCCTCCCCAGGGAGGCCGCAAACACCCCGAGCAACCCATGATTCAGGTCGACACCCGCAACATCCTGTTTATTGCTGGAGGAGCCTTCGACGGCATCGAACGCCACATTGCCTCGCGCCTCAAAGCCAATGTAATCGGCTACAACGGCACCCGAACCCGAGAGGCCATCGACAACCACAACCTCCTCAAGTACGTCCTCCCCATGGACCTCAAGCATTTCGGACTGATTCCCGAACTTGTGGGGCGGTTCCCCATGCTCACCCATCTCACCCCCCTCGATGCCGACGCCCTGCGCCGCATCCTCACCGAGCCCCGCAATGCCTTGGTGAAACAATACGAAGTGCTTTTCAGGATGGACGGCATCACCCTCCAGTTCACCCCCGAAGCCTTGGATGCCGTGGTGAACACTGCACTCCAGTACAAACTGGGCGCCCGTGGCCTCCGCTCCATCATGGAAAGTATCATGACCGACTACATGTTCGACCTGCCCAATATGGCGCAAGGCACCACCCTGGTGGTAACAGCTCCCATGGCCTTGGAGAAAATCAACAAATCCAATATCAATAAATCGTTAATCAATTAAAAGATTCAAGCCCTATGAAAAAGATTCTCATCATGACCCTCGTCCTCCTGCTTGCCGCCGGTGGGTTGCAGGCACAGAAGAAAGACCCCCGCAAACGCATCCCCTCCTCGGCGGTCAACACCAACAACCTCAACGTGTCCGACAAAGCCGCTTCCGGTCTCGACATCCGTCAGCTGCCCCCGCCTGCCAAAGGCATGGAAGCACCCCTGTTTGCCGCCCTGCAGCAGCGCCGCACCATCCGCGAACTCCGCGAAGAGGAAATCCCTCCCGAGATGGTCTCCTCCCTCTTGTGGAGCGCCTACGGCTTCAACCGCCCCGGCGAGAAAGGCCGTGTAGTCCCCTCCGCTGTCAACGTGCAGGAATTCGACATCTATCTCTTCACCCATGAGGGAGTATTCAAATACGACGCCCTCACCAACAGCCTCGAAACGGTGTTGCGGGGCGATCACCGCGGCATCATCAGCAAGCAGAAACACTTCGTCGTCGCTCCTGTCTCCGTCGTCATCGTGGCCAATTACGACAGGATGGAAGTGTTCAAGGACACCGAGACTCGCGACTTCTACGCCGCTGTCGACTGCGGATATGTCAGCCAGAACATCTACCTCTTCTGTGCCTCGGCAAAACTGGGCACCGTGGCCTGCGGAGCCATCGAGCGCGACGCCATCCACAAACTGCTCAACATCAAAAACGGACGTGCCCTCCTGGCGCATCCCGTGGGACTCCCCATGCAATAACCCCACGGGCCGACCCCTTCTGTCGACCTCCGAAAACTCCCGAAACGGTTGAAAGAGATGAAGAAACTACGCCTCACCAAACAGTTCACCTTCGACATGGCACATGCGCTGCCCCTCTATCAAGGCAAATGTCGAAACATTCACGGCCACACCTACAAGCTGCATGTAACCGTGCAGGCCGTAGGCGAGCCGGGTCCCGACGGGATGGTGCTTGACTTCAGTGCCATCAAGCAGATTGTCGAGCAACAGATAGTCCTGCCCTTCGACCACGCCCTGGTCCTTCCCCGCAAACAGGACAGCGCTACCGATGCCCCCGACAGCCTCGGCGGATATGCGGCCAAACTCATACTGCTCCCATTCCAGCCCACCACCGAGAACCTGCTGTTCCATTTCGCCGAACTGTTGGAAGGGAAACTGCCCGACGGGGTGCAGCTCTATTCTCTCAAACTCTACGAAACCGACACCTCCTGCGCCGAACTCCTGCTCATGTAAGGATGACCCGAAAAAAACGAAACGAGGAGAGCCTTTTGCAAAAAAAGCCCTCCTCGTTCTTTATCAAGCCGTCGGTAGCCCGTCAGTAGTTGTTGATATACAGGATTGAGCCATCGTAATAGGTGTTGTATTGGTAGAGAGGACAAGAGGTGACGCTTCCGTCGAGAGGGAACCCGTCGCCGAAAGTGCTGAACTGCGACCCACATTCGGGACACTCCAGCACCAGATTGCCATACCCCTTTGCCATCTCCAACAACCCCTCGTCGTGGGGACAGGTACACTCGTAGGCGACAAAATCATACCACCCCGTGCGTACCACCACAATGCCTTGATACCCTCCCACAAGGTATTCGTATCCGTTGGTATTGTTCAGACCCGGATATAGTGGAGAGTTGGGGTCAATCTGGCAAGTGGCGTTGCCTATAGGCACGTTGCACATCCGCTCCTTCCCGCAACTGCAAACGGCAGCACAGGCGGCAGCCAGCCCCACCCATAGAAAAAACCTCTCAATGCTCAATCCCTCAATTCTCCATAATCACCGTAGAGCGTTTTCAGCAGCACAATGCCCACAGCCTTGAGACTGTTCTTGTCAACATGCGACATATTGTCGCCCGTCGTGTGCCAGTGCTTGAAGAAACTGCACCCCGGCGAGTTCTGCACAATGTCCACCATCGGGATGCCCGCAATCCGGTTCACATAATAGTGGTCGTCCAGAATCGGGGAGGTCTCGTTGTTCAGGAACATGCTGGCGTAGCCCATGGTCGAGGCGGCAGCCCACAGCTTGTTCATAATGCCCCCGGCATATTCGCGGCTTATCTGCTCTTTGGTGTAGCGGGGCTGCTCGGTCCCCACCATGTCCAAAAGCACACCGTAGGTGGCGGTATAGAATGGCACGTGGGGGTTTGCGCTCCAATACTGCGACCCCTTGCACCAACTCTCCTCCTCATACGAGTCTGCCCAGTCCGGTGTCCCCTGGTCCTCCACGTCGAAGAAGATAATATCTATGGGGATAGTCAGCCTCTGCGAGGCCACGGCACGTGCCAACTCCATCAACACCCCAACCCCGCTGGCACCGTCGTTGGCGCCGTCAAAGGGTTTGTGGCGGTTGGCCTCGTCGGCATCGTGGTCTGCCCACATCCGGCTGTCCCAATGGGCGCCCAGCAACACCCGTTTGCCCTCGGGGCTCCCCTCCTTGGCATTGATCGTGGCAATGATATTCTTCCCCTTCACCTCGGTGCCGTCCCACAGCGTCGTGGTGAAATTCTGCACCACAACGGTGTCGCACCACCGGTTCATCTGACCGACCAGATAGTCTGCACATCTCGCCTGCCCCTCGCTGCCCGGGGTTCGGAACCCACAGGCCACCTGGCTGGCCACAAAAGCGTATGCGCTGTCGGCATCGAAGTCGGGAGTCTCGACATTGGCGTAGTCAATAAAACTCCTTTTGGCAGCCTGCTTGTTGCCTGCGCCGTGGCATCCGGCCAGCAGAACCGCCGCCAGTCCCATCACGATAAATAGATGTCTCATCACTTCAAGCGTTCGGCATACTCGCAGGTGCGGGTATCCACTTTGATGCGTTCCCCCTCCTTGATAAACAGAGGCACGCGAACCTGCACGCCCGGCTCCACAGTGGCGTCCTTCATCGCGTTGGTGGCGGTGTTGCCCGCAAAACCAGGCTCGGTGTAGGTGACCACGGTCTCGATGAACGGGGGGAGTTCACAGATAAGGGGAGTCTCGCTGTCGGCGGCCACGGTGATTTCCACATACTGGCCGTCCTTCAGGAACTGGGGAGCATTGATGATGCTCTCGGGGATGTAAATCTGCTCATACGTCTCGGTGTGCATAAACACATGCATGTCCCCCTCCTTATAAAGGTAAGTGTAGGGACGGCGTTCCACCCTCACCACGTCAATCTTGGCACCGCTGGGAAACGTGTTCTCCAGCATACGCCCTGTCTTCACGTTGCGCATCTTCGTGCGGACAAAAGCGGCACCCTTACCCGGTTTCACATGGAGGAATTCGACAATAGTGTAGATGTCGTTGTTGAAATTGATGCAAAGACCATTTTTAATATCTGCGGTTGTTGCCATTGTAAAAAGTTTTTTGTTATTAATTAATTGTTTTTGTCAAAATCAATTGCCCGAAGGGTGTTTCTTCTTCTCCTCGGCATACAGCTGGGTCAGGCGGCGAAGGTCGTTCTTCAGCTCCTCGTTCTCGGCATCCGCAGCCTGGCGGCGCGTGCGTTCCATCATCAGACGGCTGAACACCGCCAGCACCAGGACACACAGCGTCAGATTCAACGCCCATGCTCCCCTGTCGCGGAGAATAAAGTATACAACCGTGGCTCCCACAATCAGGATGTACGAAATCCATTCGTAAATTCTCAGTCTTCTTTGGTAATTCATAAACTAAATGCAGCAAAACCGCTGCGGGATTATTGTTATTAATTGTTATTATTGTCCTGACAAACTACACGATACGGCGCACACGGATACAAAGTGCACATTGTTTCCGCGTTGCAAAAATACAAAAAAACAATCAAATAATGCAACTCGGCGAAGAAAAAAGTGCCGGCAAGGCCATTCAAGGGGACTTCTGACAGTCGCACCCCTTCGGGTGCGACTGTCACTATCGCGCAACTTGCCGACGGCACACAGCCACGACACCCAGGCATAACGGAACCGCCTCCCCGAAAGGGACGCGACACGGAAACAGATAAATAGAACATGCCATAAAAAGTGCCGAAACTATTAAAAAAACTGAAAAGTTTGTCTATCTGAATATTTTTTTGTTACTTTGTAGTGTCAAAACAGTCCCTTCGAAAGGGGCGTTTGCGGCTTAAATATGTTGAATATTAATAATGTAAATAAATCTTCGAAAAGTATGAAAAAATGTGCAAAGGCTTTTATGGCTCTCGTTCTCGCGCTGGGTTTGGCGGCTGTTTGCGGCGGTTTCGCCTCTTGCGGCTCTTCTAAATCGGCTACTATGTACCCCACGAAAAAGTACAGCTCGAGCAAGGTGGTGAAGTCTAACATCTCGGTGCGCGGCACCAACAAGAAGAATGGGTCGACGTATCGCTCTTACTAGGCTTCTCTTTTTGGCGGCGTTGTCCCTGCTGCCTTCCTTGGGATGGGGGCAGGGCTATGAGTTGAGCGGCGAGAGCAGTCTTTCGGGTTCGTTCACGCTGACGCTCTTCGACGGTGATTCCTCGACGCACAGCTTCACGGCCAAAAGCAATAAGGGCAGGTTCTTCTTCGCGGGCAGTGTGGACCGTCCCACCCTGGCCAGGGTGGAGCATCCCGCCATGCAGGAGCCGCTCTATTTTTATATCGAGAACAGCGCCGTGGCCGTTAGCGTCAACGCTTCGCGTCCCGAACAGTCTGTCATCAGGGGGTCGCGCAGCAACAGCGAGTACCGTTATTTGATGGAGCGCTTCCGCGGCGCCGCCGACCCGGAGGGCTTTCTTCGCCAGTATGTCCGCGAGAACAGCGCCTCTATCTTTGTCCCTTTCATCCTCTACAGGCAGATGCCTGTGCTCGACGAGGGCGTGGTGCGTCAGCTTGTGGGGCAACTGACGGGCGAGGCTAAGGGGGTGTACCACTATTTCCTCCTTCGTCGGTGGATGCGCCAGACGCCCGCTGTGGCCGAGGGCGGCGAGATGCCCGATTTCGCCTTTCTCGATGCGAAGAAGAACCGCCGCACTTTCGCTGCCGTACGCGACACTTCGGTCTTTACGCTGGTGTTCTTCTCGGCGGGGTGGTGCGACCTTTGCGCCCGTCAGCGCGAGCAGGCCGCCCGTATGCTGCAGGAGAGGGAGGCTGAACTTTTGGTGATCAATATCGACGACAATCCCAACGGCTGGGATGCGCAGTATCTGAAACAGCTTTCGGTGGACCATCTCCCTTTCATGGTTTTAGTGGACAAGGCTGGTGTGGTGGTGAGCCGCGACCTGAGGGTTTGGGAGTTGGAGAGGGCAGCCCGCCGCATCCCGTCGAAAAATGAGAATTAAGAATTAAGAATTGAGAAATGGAGTCTCTGCTTTATCCTATGAAGTTCCTCCCTTTGTTCAAACAAAAGGTTTGGGGAGGCAACAGAATTAAGTCTTTGGGTTTCGACTACGACCCTCTGCCTAACTGCGGCGAGTTGTGGGCTCTTTCGGGGGTGGAGGGTAACGAGTCGGTTGTGGACAACGGTTTCCTGAAGGGCAACCATATCAATGAACTGCTTGAGATTTATATGGGTGAACTCGTCGGGGAGCAGAATTTCGACCGTTTCGGCACGGAGTTCCCTCTGTTGCTGAAACTTATCGACGCCAACGACCGCCTGTCGATCCAGGTGCATCCCGACGACCGTCTGGCTCGGAGCCGTGGCATGGAGAACGGCAAGACGGAGATGTGGTATATCCTCGAGGCCGGCAGGGACTCTGAGATTGTGGACGGTTTCGAGCATGAGGTGACGTCAGAGGAGTACCGCAGTTTTCTCGATGCCGGATACCTGGAGCGCATCCTCCACGTGGAGCATCCCCGGCCGGGCGACATGTTTTTCATCCCCGCGGGGCGCGTACATGCCATAGGGAGGGGTATCCTCTTGGCCGAGATTCAGCAGAACAGCGACTGCACTTACCGGCTCTACGACTACAACCGTCCCGACGAGAACGGCCGCCTGCGCACCCTCCACACCGACGAGGCTCTCGACGCCATCGATTTCACGCCCACCGCCGACGGCAAGACCCACTACACTTTTCGCGAAAACGCCACCACACCCCTTGCCGAGTGCCCTTATTTCACCACCAATCTCCTTGCCCTCACCCAACCAATCAAAAAGAATTTCTCTTCGCTCGACTCTTTTGTGCTGTACCTTTGTGTCGAGGACATCGCCGTTGTGAAGGCCATGGGCACCATTGTACCCATTCATGCCGGGGAGTGTGTTTTGGTCCCGGCTGTTGCCGACAGCGTGGAACTTTTCCCGACGGGCAATGCAAAACTGCTCGAAGTCTATATCGACCCCAAACAGTGGAGGGGCGAGTCGCGCAGCCACTCGCACGACAATGATTGGATGGCAAGCTTTGGGGGAATTGGGAATTGAGAATTGAGAATTGAGAATTGAGAATTGAGAATTATCCGGGTGCGGCAGCAATTTCTCAATTCTCAATTCGTAACTCTCAATTAGTAAAGTTTTTCCCTTCCAGCATGGGGACGAACCATGCGTCGCCGAGCATCTCACTTTCCCATTCGGCGGGGGTGTCGCCGTGTTTGTATATGCGGTACATCTTCTGGTTGTCGCCGTCGCCTATGGGTATTACCATGAGGCCTCCGGTCTTGAGCATCTGCATCAGCCCTTCGGGCAGGTTGGGTGCCCCGCAGGTGACCAGTATGCGGTCGTACTGGAAGCCTTTCATCTCGGGGAGGCCGTTGAAGCAGTCGCCCAGGAAGCAGCGGGCATGGTAGCCCAGCGTGGCAAGCAGTGCCTTGGTTTTGCGGAAGAGCACGCTCTGCCGCTCGACGGTATACACGCGGGCACCCATCTCGCACAGCACGGCAGTCTGGTAGCCGCTGCCTGTGCCCACTTCCAGCACGCTCATCATGGGTTTCAGTTGCAGCAGTTGGGTTTGCCAGGCGACGGTATAGGGCTTGGAGATGGTCTGGTCGCAGTCGATGTGGATGGCGCAGTCGATGTCGTAGAGGAAGTTGTCGAGCAGGGTTTCGGGGCAGAACCACTGGCGGGGCAGTTTCTGCATGGCGGCAAGGAGCCGGCTGTCGGTGATGCCGCGTTCTTTGAGGTGTTTGACCATCTGGTTCCGCCAGGCTTGGTATTTCGGGGGGTCGGGTAACATTTGTTTTGTAGATTGGGTTGTTTCTTGGCTCATTTTTTCCACCCTTGAGCACGCAATTCGATGGTGCTGTTTTGTGGGGTGACCATCACGGCGGGAGTCCCTTCTTCGGTGATGTGGCCTATGATGTGCACCTCCTGGCTGGATTTTATCTTCTCGTAGTCTTTTTGGTTGATGGTGAAGAGCAGTTCGTAGTCCTCGCCGCCGTTCAGGGCGTTGCTGACGGGCAGCATGTTCTGGCTCATCTCGGAGCATACGCGGGTGGTCTGGTAGTCGATGGGGAGGCGTTCTTCGTAGATCTGGCAGCCGCATTTCGACTGTTTGCAGATGTGCAGCAACTCGCTGGCAAGCCCGTCGCTGATGTCAATCATGGCCGTGGGGACAATCTCTTTTTCGGCCAGCAGCTGCACGATGTCGGTGCGTGGCTCGGGCTTCAGGTAGCGTTCCAGCACGTAGTCGTAGCTGTCCAGGTCGGGCTTGAAATCGGGGTTGGCCTGGTAGGTCACTTTCTCGCGTTCCAACACTAAAAGTCCGCTGTAGGCACTCCCCAGGTCGCCGCTCACGCATATCAGGTCGTGCAGCTGCGCGCCGCTGCGGTAGGTTATCCTGTCGCTTTCCACCTCGCCTATGGCGGTAACTGAAATCACCATGCCTATGCGGCTGCTTGCCGTGTCGCCTCCCACCAGGTCGACATCATAGCGTTCGCAACACAGCCGGATGCCGGCATAGAGTTCCTCGAGGGCCTCGACCGAGAAGCGGTTGCTCACGGCCACACTCACCAGCACCTGGCGCGGCGTGGCGTTCATGGCGCAGATGTCGCTCAGGTTTATCGCCACGGCTTTGTAGCCTAAGTGGCGCAGCGGGGTGTAGGTCATGTCGAAGTGGATGCCCTCCACCAGCATGTCGGTGGTGACCACGGTCTTCTTTTTCCCCGTCCCCAACACTGCACAGTCGTCGCCCACGCCCTTCACGGTACTCTTGTTCACGCGTCCGAATCCCTCTGTAAGCCGTTCAATCAGGGCAAATTCGCCTAACGACTCCAGCTCGGTGCGGCCTTCTTGATATTCCAGTTTCTCCATGTTGTTGTTGATTGTTTAGAATTTGCAAAGATACAAAAAAAAAGCCAATTTGGAATTATTTTTGTATCTTTGCACCGTCAAAAACCGGGCAGAGGCTTGTGAGGGGGGTAATAGTCAGGCGTGTTTAAGGCTATATGAAAAGAGTATCAAAGACCATGCAAAGGTTAGGGAGGCGGCTCGCTGTGTCCCTCCTGCTGCTTCATGGTGTCGCCTTCGGGCAGACTTTCATCATCACCGCTCCCAGCGGGCAGACCATTCAGGCCACTGTGGTGGGCGGTGTGCTGGAGGTGAGCCAGCGGGGCGCGATTCCCGTTACGGGGAGTTTGGTGCTCCCCAGTTCATATAGGGATGGCAACATCACCTACCCTGTGGCCAGAATAGGCTCTTTCGCCGGCACCGGGGTGACCTCGGTGACGATACCCAACAGCGTGACCTTCATCGGCAGCGGTGCCTTCGAGGGGTGCAGCAGTCTGGCGGCAGTTGTTATGGGCGATTCTGTCGAAGTGATTGCCGACAATGCTTTTTATCATTGCACCTCACTCGACTCGCTGGTGCTGTCTCCCTTGTTGCGCACCATAGGCTGTCAAGCCTTTGAGGGCTGCAGCGGTCTGGTGGGTACCATAGTCATACCCGATTCTGTAAGAACACTCTCGCCCAGTGCTTTCCGCGAGTGCCGCAATGTGCAGGGCGTTGTGGTGGGTAACTCCGTCCGCACAGTGGGGGAGGAATGTTTTGCCGTGTGCGACTCGCTGTCGAGCGTGGTTCTCGGCATCGCGGTTGACACCCTTGCGCGCGGTGCTTTCTCCTTTTGCGGTAACTTGAGCACCCTTGTCCTGCCTGCTTCGTTGAGGTGCATCGGCTATGGCGCTTTCGAGGAGTGCGGCGGGCTTGGGTCGGTGGTCATCCCCGACTCGGTGAGGGCGATAGGTCCGTTTGCTTTCCGCCGTTGTTTGGCCATGCGTCGTGTAGTTGTGGGGCAAGGGGTTGACGGCATCGGGCGGAGTTCGTTCGGGCAGTGTGGCGCCCTCGACACCGTCGAGATGAGACCTCTCGCGCCTCCCGATTTGGGGTTGCAGGCTTTCGCCGGCACTCCCGACAACATGGTGATACGGGTGGCCTGCGGTTCGGGCGAGGCTTACTGCTCGGCGTGGGGCAGGAGGTATAACATCAGCGAAAAGGTGCCCGAAATAGTTGTGCTGTTGGAGGTGGACGACTCGCTGCACGGCGACGTGTTGACTATCGGGTCGGTGCATTGCGACTCGACTGTCGTGGTTATGGCCCTGCCCCGCAGGGGGTTCCGCTTCGAGGCGTGGAGCAATGGCAGCACGGCAAACCCCGACACGCTGTTGCTTGTTGGCGACACTGCCCTGACGGCTTTTTTCGAGACTGAGGAATACACCGTTGACGTCTCGTCGAACCGCCCGGAATGGGGCACGGTCGAGGGGGGCGGACAATTCCCCTTCGGAACAGAAATAGTGTTGACCGCTACACCGCAGCAAGGCTGCTCCTTTTCGCAATGGGATGACGGCAACGTCGATAATCCGCGTTTTGTGGTTGTGGAAAGCGACACCGCCTTTTTGGCTCTGTTCCGCCCGTCCGATGCTGTGCCGGCACTTGCGGCGGAAGAGGTCAAGGCCTACGTCTCGGGCGGCACCATAGTGGTGGAAAATGCCCTCGGCAGAGGTGTCGAGGTGTCGGACGCCAAGGGTTGTGTGGTATATGTGGTGCCCTGTGCTGGGCAAAAGGTTGTCGTTCCCGTTCCCTCTCGGGGAGTCTATTTTGTAAAGGTGGGCGGCGTGGCAACCCGGAAAATCGCAGTAGGGCTATAACCAGTGTGTTGAGAGACGATTATCCAATCGCATCCACCCTCCCCAAAGGCTCGTTGAAAATCCGCTCCTTTTATATCACATATATATGACATATATATCCATTGAATATATATGTCATAGAAAACGCATGTTAATGCAAGACATAAGTAATGTAAATAGAGCGACATCGGGATGGAAAGGCATATCCCTTGCTGTGGTGCAGGGATGCGAGGTGCAGGGGCAAAGGATTGACGGATTAGTCAATCAGGAGGATGCCGCTAACGCACCAGTGGGAGAAACTGCCGGCTTGGGGTTCGCCTTGGGGAATGGCCACGGTGAGTGTGTGGCGGCCGAGGGGCGAGAGTCCGTGGGTGCGGAAATAGTGCATGAGGTCGAAGTAGACGGGCTGGGTGGCTGTGCCGGGACACCAGCCGGAGCGGGAAAAGTCGCTGCTGGATAAGCCGTTCCAGAAATTGCCGCTTACGGGGTTCCACTCGCGGTAGCGGCCGCAGTCGCTGCGCCACGGGGTGAAGGTGAAGGCGGGTAGACCGTCGATAAGGATGGTGTGGGTCTTGGGGTTGAATTCGTCGCCGCCTCCCCAGCCGCCATGGCCTGTGGCTATGTAGCGCAGGCGGACGCTGTAGGCGGTGTCGGAACCGTAGAGGGTGAAGGCGGTGGTGAGGCTGTCGGTTGCGAAGAGGCGGCCGTAGTTCTGCCCCGCCATTTCGAGGACGTTGCAGGTGTTGAAGAGGGAATAGGAATGAGGGTGGAACTGTTGAGGGTCGTTCTCGTTGTCGTCGGGGAGGGTCTGGTCGCCGGGGTAGGACTTGAGGTCGAGGGTAACGGTGTGGCCCCCGCGGTCGTAGTTGCCAATCCAGACACCTATCCATACTTCGCCCTGCAAATAGTGGGCGAGGTCGGTGACCTCCTGCTTGTAGTAGGTTTCGTCCTGCCAGTCGAGGCCGTCGATTTGCACACGGTCGTTGAACTGCCCCACGCCGAAGGGGGTGAAGAAGCGCATCAGTTCGACGGGCGGCCAGTACATGAACGAGGAGATGTGGTATTGCTGTAAGGCGCTGATGCCATTCTTGATGCCTTGATAGTGCTCACCGTCGCGCCCGATGAATAGGGGGAGGGAGTCGGGGTGGTTGTTGATGCCGTCGAAGAAGTTGGGGCAGAGGCTTGTGTTGGCACCGGGGATGATGAAGACGGAGCCCGTGCGGTCGTAGGCGTCGCCGTTGCTGCGCTGGTGCAGTTCGATGAAGGTCTGATAGTGGCTGGGCAGCTTGGGGAGGCGGATGCGTTTGAGGGCGAGGGTGCCGCCGGCGTAGTGGAGAACGCTGTCGAAGGGTGTGTTTTTGCGGTAGTCGCCTTCGATGTGGTCGTTCTTGCCGCACCAGCAGAGTTGCACGGAGTCGAAGACACGGGTGGTGATGATCATCTTTTGCCGCTTGATATTGCTCAGTTGGCGCGAGGTGACCAGGGGTGCGTCGTGCTTGATGTAGAATTTCGAGCTGTGTTCCCGGTTGGTTTTCACAAGTTCCATGTGGCATTGTCCGTTGCGCCAGAAACTGACCAGCAGCCCGGGAAAGCGGCCGTAGTAGGGCAGGGGCGTGAGGTCGCGCGACTTTTTGCCTCCTCGCTTAGGTCCGCCGTGCCAGATGGTCTTGAAGGGCTGCACATAGAACTCCAGCTTGTTGCTGTTGATGGAGCAGGTGTAGCGGGTGAGACCGTTGACTTGGTCGGTGTCGAAATGGATATCCTTGCGCGAGAAGGGGGCAAGAGTGCGGTAGTATTCGCGTTTGTCGTTGTCGAAAATGGTGGTGAGGTAGGTGATGGTGTCGGTGCTTTCGTCGACGAAGAGGTCTTCCACCGAGTAGCCCTGAATGTAGGGGCCGTTGCTCCAGCCGCCGGGACGGTATTCGCCGGGCAGACGGTCGCCCTCGATGACGAGGTAGACGCTTCCGCCGCAGATTTCTATCTGGGTGTAGTGGGTGTCGATTTGCTCGCCATAGTTGTAGGTGGCGTAGACAAAGTGGTTGGCGTCCTTGGCCACTTTGAAAGGTTTGGTTTGCGCGTTTGCGGCAAGGGTTGCCGTGAGCAACAGGATGGGCAGGAGGTGTTTCATTCTTTGGGGTCTTGGGGTTTGTTGTCGGCTTGGGTGTCGGGGTCGTTGTCGTCGGGCAAGTCGATGACTTTGAAGCGGGATTGCCTCTGGTGCCAACGGTCGAGAGCCAGCTGGCGCATGTCGGCAACATCGTCGCGTTCGTCCATGATTTCCAACCCGACGATGGTTTCGATGATGTCTTCGAGGGTGATGATACCCTGGAAGCTGCCGTATTCGTCGATAACACATGCTATGTGGCGTTTGTTGCGGAGCATGGAGTCCCATATTTCGGACACGGGCATCTGCTCTTTGTACATGACGATGTCGCGTTTGATTTCGCCCAGGGTCATGTTGAACTTGTCTTCGGTGAGCAGCTCGAGGGCTTCGCTGCGGAGGACGTAGCCGGTGATGTATTCGTCGGTGTCGTAGTAGACGGGGATGCGCGAGAAGTGGGAATAGGTTTTGTCGCGGTAGAACTCTTTGAGGGTCATCTGCTCAGGTGCTATGGCGGCGACGGTGGTGGGGGTCATGACGTCCTCGGCTTTCACATCGTCGAGTTTGATGACGTTCTGGATGATTTTGTTTTCGTCTTCGTCAATCACCTCTTCGTCTTCGGCCATATCGGCCATGGCGGCGACCTCCTCGCGGCTGACGGCGGCTTCGTCCTCGTCCTCGGCGATGGTTTTGGAGAGTTTCTCCACCACCCAGACGATGGGGAAGAGCACGATGATGATGAGCCGCAGACTGTTGGTGGTGAAGCCCATGAGCTTTTTCCAATGGCGGGAGCCAATGGTTTTGGGGATAATCTCGGAGAAGACGAGAATGAGGATTGTGGTGATGGCTGAGACGAGACCGAACCAATGGCTGCCAAAGACCTCGGTGGCTTGGGCACCTACGCCGGCGGCACCGATGGTGTTGGCGATGGTGTTGAGCGAGAGGATGGCGGCAATGGGACGGGCGTTGTCGGTTTTGTATCGCTTGAAGCGGGTGGCGGGTTTATAGCCCTCGTCCTCGCGCATGTTGACGTAGGACAGGGGGGTGGACATCAGGGTGGCTTCCAGTATCGAACAGATGAACGATATGGTCATTGCACCGAGAAGAAACATCAATAGGAGTGACATTTGGGAATTTAGGATTGAATTTTAAAAAATGATAATAAAGATTTTTAAATTAAGAATTAGAATTGTTTTATGGTTATTTCATCAATCATCAGCCATGCGGGTTCGTCGCTGTATTCATGCCATTCGGGAAGGACGGCATGGCTGTGGACCCGGAGACGGAGGTATTTCACTTTGCGTGCTTCGGCGGGATGGAAGAGGCCGTTGCGAGGGGCAAAGGAGCGTTGCAGCATGAGGCGGCGGCTTTCTTTCTGCACATTGGATATGGGGCGCAGGGCTTGGAGGGGCTGCCAAGGGGAGTAGCTTTTGCCGTCGCGCGACCACTGCACTTCCACGTATTGCGGCTGCACCACCCAGTCGGCGGCACTGTGGCAGAAGCCTATGGCCACTTGGCGCAGGGTGACGGGCTGGTCAAGTTCTATAGTGATATCCACGCTGTCGCGTCCGAGGAAGCCTGTCCAGCTTTCGTTGTAGTTGCCTGCTATGCCCAGCCTTCCATCGTGCAGCACATCGGGGTAGCCTTGGCTGTAGTGGGGATTGGGCTGTGTGATGGGCTGAGAGGTGTCGCCGTAGGCTTTGACGGAGAGATTGGCGATATGGTCGGCTTGTATGTCGGAAACCCTTTCGCGTAATTCCGGCGGGGTGTCGAAGTAGTAGCCGCAGTATTGCCAGAGGTTAATGCTGTCGTCGGCCAGGGAGGGGACCATCACCAAGCGGAAACGTTGCACGCTGTCGCCACAGATGCGGTAGGGTTGGCGCACCCCGGGGCCACAAGTGGCGGTGCCCAAGCCGGCTTGGCGGGCATCAATATTGACAATATAGTGGTCGGCAGGGGAGAGGTCTTTGATGCGACGGGCAGCGGTGACGACGCTGTCGTCGTATTTGCGTATAGCGAAGTTGATGCGGTGGTTGTCGGCCGAGCAGAAACTGAGACGTTTGTCACCTAAGGAGAAGGAGGCCCAGAAGGCTGTGCGGTTGCCGCTCTCTTGGGGCACTACGTGTTGCTCGCCGCACACCTCGCCGGGGGAGGAGGTGTTGAGTCCTTGCCATTGGGCCTCGTTGCGGTCGGGGTAGGTTTCGTAGAAGTTGCCCCACCATTCCACTTGGCGGCAGCTGCTGTCCAGGCCGGTCTGTATGCCCAGGCGGGGCAGGGTGCGGTAGTTGCCGCGGGGTTGGAGGACAAAGCTGAGTTGCATACGACCTTCGGCGTCCACCTCGACAATTTCGCGCAGGGTCATGGTGCGCCCTTCAGGACTGGAGAGCTCTAAGAGCAGGTCTACCTCGGCCATACGGTCGGGTTCTCCTACCGGGGTGACGGTACAGCTGATGGGAGAGGCTTGCAGGTTGTCCAGACCTTCCCAGGCACGGGCGCCATAGGGGTCGACAAGGTCGTTGAGTGTGGGAGGCCGCCAGAAGTTCCAGCGTATGGGGCGGCGCAACAACTCCTGTCCGTGGTATTTGTAACTGGTGATGTAGCCATTGTCGGAGTCGATAAGAAGTGAGAAGACATCCTCGAGACCCAGCGACACTTGGTGAAGCGACTTGTTGTGCCCCCAAAAGAAATCGCGCATCGAGACTTCGGGCAGTTCGATAGAGTCTGTGGGCGACTCGATACTTGTCATTTCAAATTCATCGTGGCTGTTCTCCGAGAGCGTCCAGGAGGTTCCGGCATCGTAGGGGTCGTCGACCTCGTAGCTGTCGCCTACAAAATTGAAACGGACAAAGAACCGTTCTCCCGGCAGGGGGTGAATGTCGGGGATGTAAAGTTGCAGACGGCAGGACTGTCCTGCGGGCAAGTGTGTATGGATGGTGTCGCTGTAGAGGTTTTCGCGCAGCGAGGAGAATATTTTGTAGTGGCAGATGAATTCGTAGGCATTGCGGAAGTTGAAGTTGTTGTGGAGTACATAGTATTGCTCGCCCGAGGGGTCGGTATGCTGGGTGATGTTCAGGTTTTGGTACACCTGTTGCACCTCGTTGGCGTGGGCATGGGGACGGCGGTCGCTGGTCACAATGCCGTTGGCGCAGAAGGCGTCGTCGTCCTGCACCCCGGGCAGCTTTCCTAAATCTCCCCCCACGGCATACCATGCCGAATCCTTTTCGTAGTCGGGAGTGTATTGGATTTGGTTACCGTTCATGGCAAAACTCTGGTCCACCCAGTCCCAAATGAAACCTCCTTGCAGTTGGGGGTATTTGTTGATGGTGTCCCAATAGTCGCGCAGGCCGCCCAGACTGTTGCCCATAGCGTGGCAGTATTCGGCAATGATGTAGGGGCGACGGCGGTTTTCCTGCAGCTCTTCCTCCGCCGGGCATGGCGACGGAGGCCGGTTGGTACGGACAAAACTGTCATCCAGCCGACGCCACTCGCGGCAATAGTCGGAAAGGTAGTCGACCGAGGGGTACATCACCTCCACAATGTCGGTGTTCCAGTCCAGTTCAGCCCGCTCGTAGGTGACGGGGCGGGAAGGGTCCATGCGTTTCATATAGCGGTAGGTGTGCTGGGTGGCGACACCGTTGCCACATTCGTTGCCCAGCGACCAAGCTATCACCGAAGCGTAGTTGCGGTCGCGGTGCAGCATGTTGTTTACGCGGTATTGCATGGGTGCAGCCCATTCCTCCTTCTTGGCGAGGCTGTTCTCGCCGTAGCCCTGGGCGTGGGACTCGATATTGGCCTCGTCCCACACATACAGGCCGTAGCGGTCGCACAGTTCGTACCAGTATTCGTCGTCGGGATAGTGGCTTGTGCGCACGGCGTTGATGTTGAGGTGCTTCATCAGCATGATGTCGAACTCCATCTCGGCACGGGTGACATACTGCCCGTCGAAAGGGCTGTGTTCGTGGCGGTTCACCCCCTTGATGGTGATGGGCACGCCATTGATGCACAGCTGTCGGGTGCTGAGCAGTTGGTGGCCGGCAACCATGTCGGGCGATGTGGAATCGTTGTTGCGGACGACGCTGTCGGCAGTCATGTATTCCACCTCCTTGATGGCCACATTGCGGAAACCCACCTTGCAGCCGAGGGTCTCCGTAGTCACGCCGCCGGCGTTTTTAAGCCTCATGACGAGGGTGTAGAGGTAAGGGGTTTCGGCCGTCCAGGGGTGAACGCGGGGCACCTGGCCTTCGAGATGCTGCGAACTGAAGTTGCCCATCACCAAGGTCGGCGTCCCTTCGGCCGACGAGCCCTTCCACACACTGTTGCCCTCGGCGTCCAGCAGCTCGGCGTCCACAGCCACGCGGCTGATTTGGGGGCCGGACAGCTCGAGGTCGAGGTTCAGCAGACCGTCGCCCCTCTTCTCGTCGAGGTCGGTCCTCAGCCGGTAGTCGCTCACAAACACCTTAGGGGTGGAATAAAGGCACACGTCGCGGGTGATACCACTCATGCGCCACATGTCTTGACATTCCAGATAGCTGCCGTCGCTGAACCGGATCACCATCACCGCCAGGCGGTTCTGGCCGGGATGCACATATTTCGATATGTCCCACTCGGCAGGGGTCTTGGAGTCTTCCGAATAACCAATCCTCTTGCCATTCACATACAGATACATGGCAGACCTTACAGCCCCGAATTTGATTACCGTGCGGCGGTTGCGCCAACTTTCGGGTACTGAAAAATCGCACACATAGCAGCCTGTGGGATTGAATTCGGTGGGAGCGTAAGGGGGATTGGAGGGGAACTCGTTGTGCATGTTGGTGTAGACGGGAGTGCCGAAGCCCTGCAGCTCGATGTTGCCCGGCACCTGAATGTCGGCCCATCCCGAAACATTGTAATCAGTCAAGTAAAACCCCTTGGGGCAGGCGTGGGGGTTTTCGGCAACGTGGAACTTCCAGGTGCCGTTCAAAGAGCGGTAATAAGGCGACTCTTGGTATTTCAGCAAAGCAATATCCTCCTCGGCGGCGTAGGGTATCACATTGGTGTGCGGTGATACCTTGGCCACACTCTGCACATGGATGTCGTTCCAGTCGTCCTGTGCCGAAGAGTCGTTGCCCCAGCCTGTCAGCAAGCCGAGAAACAACAGAATACTAAGACAATAAGATTTTCTCATATATATAAATAAATTGCAAAGATAATAAAAAAAACCGACACAATAAAAAATTGATAGGTTGTTGCCTGTACGGAACCTTGCGGAAGTCGAGAGCAGAGCCGAACTTGTTCGAGCTATGCCGAGATGTAGCAAGGTCAGCGCAGCTAACCTTTCTCCGGAAAAATGAGGGTTGTCTTTTCGGCATTTGAATAACACTTGTATGCCGCTTGTTTTTCACTTTAAAAGTGTGAAACAAGTGGCATACAAGCTTTGGTTGAGTGGTAAAAAAACATGCCATGTATTTTTTTTTTCGTATTTTTGCGGTTTGAAAACCGATTGCGATAACGGTTCAAGTTTTGATATAACAGTATGGCTACACTTACAATACGTCATCGAAGGCATTTCTATGAAATGCGGTTGCCTCACTTGTTGTTTGTGGACGACTTGTATGCGGGCATGATGCGCGGCGACGAGGCGGTGATGCAGGTGCCGCAGGGGAGGTATGGGCTGAGGGTGCAGTGCGGCGGTCGTATCCCGATAGGCAAAAATGGGCGCAGCATAGATGTGTCGGTGAGCGGTACAAAAGAGGATTTGGAGGTGAAGGGCGACACGCTGGTGGAGTTCCGCGACAGGGAAGGGGTGTGGAATCTGCTGTTTGATGTGGATATGGTGGTGTGGATTGTGTCGCTGTTTGTTGCCATGCCTAAGACGTATATTGTCATATCCGATGTGTTCTTTGCGGTGTGGCTGGTGCGGTTGGTTTTGGTGCGCAAGAAATATTACAGAATAAAAGTGATTGAACAGAAATGAAAGGACTGGTTTTGAGGACTACGGGCAGTTGGTACCGCGTGCGGCCGGAGTACGGTTCGGGCGAGGAGGTTGTGGACTGCCGCCTGCGGGGCAACTATCGCCTGCGGGGCAACAAGCAGACCAACCCTGTGGCTGTGGGCGACTGGGTGGAGTATGCTTTGCAGGAGGACGGCACAGGTGTTATTGCCGAGGTGTGCGACAGGAGGAACTATATAGTGCGCCGTGCCACCAAGTTGAGCAAGCAGACGCATGTGATAGCCGCCAATGTCGACCGTCTTTGTGTTGTGGCCACGTTGGCCTTTCCGCGTACCTCGACGGGTTTTATCGACCGTCTGTTGGTGACAGCCGAGGCGTACCATATCCCTGCATGTATTGTGTTGAACAAAGTGGATTTATACGACGAGGGGATGCGAGAGGTTCACGACGACTTGCGAGCTTTGTATGAGGCTGTCGGGTATCCCGTTTACGGTGTGAGTGCCCTGCGCGGCGACGGCATAGAGGAGTTGCGCGGCATGATGAGGGGGAAGACCACTTTGTTCTGCGGTCATTCGGGTGTGGGCAAGTCGGCTCTGCTCAATGCTTTGGTTCCCGGCCTGGACTTGAGGGTGGGGGAGGTGAGCGATTGGAGCGAAAAGGGCAGGCACACCACTACTTTTGCCGAGATGTTTGACATTGGCGATATGTGGGGGTGCGGCGAGGATGCGCTGCCGACTTTCTTGATTGACACGCCAGGCATCAAGGAGTTCGGCATGGTGGACTTCAGGCCGGAGGAGTTGTCGCATTTCTTCCCCGAGATGAGGGCGGTGTTGCACGGTTGCCGCTTTGCCAACTGCACCCACAGGCACGAGCCGCAGTGTGCGGTGAAGGAGGCTGTGGAGGCAGGGACTGTCAGCACGGAACGCTACAACAATTACCTGGGCATCTACGACCAGATAGTTGCCGATAAGGTCCTATAGTGGTTTGTTTTGGACGGACAGGGTGCCGGGACTTGCGTCACAGTGCCTGTGCCACGGCGTTTTCGACCATGGTCATCGAGTTGGCCGGTTCGAAACGACGCTGCACCTCCCCGTTGCGGTTGACAAGGAATTTGGTGAAATTCCACTTGATGTCGCCGGGTTTCTTTTCCTTGAGCCACACATAGAGGGGAGAGGCATTGGGTCCGTTGACATTGATTTTGGCAAACTGGGGGAAGGTGATGCCGTAGCGGCTGGTGCAGTAGTCGTGGATGTCGTCGTAGCTGCCGGGGGCTTGGCTGCCAAACTGGTTGCAGGGGAAGTCGAGGATGACAAAGCCGCTGTCTTGGTATTTGGTATAGATGCGCTGGAGGTCGGTGTACTGGGGTGTGTAGCCGCATTGGGTGGCGGTGTTTACCACCAGCAGCACTTTGCCACGGTATTGCGAGAGAGAGACGCTGTCGCCGTTGCCGTCGAGGACTTTGAATTGGTAGATGTTGTCGGCAGGCTCTTCGGGGGGGACGGTGTCGGTTGGAGCAGTGTCGGCAGGGTTGTTGTCGATGGGGTCATTCTTCTTGCAGCCCGAAACGGCTGCAACGGTTGCAAGTGAGACGACAAGGAGCGTGGTGATGATGTGTTTGGTCATAATAAATTGATTTCTTGTTAATTGTTTTGAAATTACCATGTTGATTGATTCGGCAAAGATACATATTTTAATTTGTTTGACAAAAGTTTGTTTTCATTTTTCGAATCATTGATAATAATATTATTTATTCTGCGTTATAGGAATAGAAAAATGAGGATTGAGAATGAAACAATATCTTGACTTGTTGCAGCATGTGCTGGATAGAGGTGTGCAGAAACACGACCGCACGGGTACGGGTACACTGAGTGTATTCGGCTACCAGATGCGTTTCCATCTGGATGACGGTTTTCCGCTGCTGACGACCAAGAAACTGCACCTGCGCTCTATCATATATGAATTGCTGTGGTTTCTGCGTGGCGACACCAATGTGCAGTATCTGCATGACCACAAGGTGAGTATATGGGATGAATGGGCAGGGCCTGACGGCGATTTGGGACCCATCTATGGGCATCAGTGGCGTTCGTGGGGCTGTGCCGACGGGCGGCATGTGGACCAGATAGGCAGGCTGATTGACGAGATAAAGAGCAATCCCGATTCGCGGCGGCTGCTGGTGTCGGCGTGGAATGTCGGGGAGTTGGAACAGATGCATCTGCCTCCGTGCCATATCCTTTTCCAGTTCTATGTGTCGGAGGGACGGCTGAGTTGCCAGCTCTATCAGCGGTCGGCGGACATCTTCTTGGGTGTGCCGTTCAACATTGCCTCGTATGCTTTGTTTACCATGATGATTGCACAGGTGTGCGGTCTGAAGTATGGCGACTTTGTGCATACTTTGGGCGATGCCCATATCTACAATAACCATATTGAGCAGTGCCGCCTCCAGCTGACAAGGGAGCCGAGACCGCTGCCAAGAATGGTGATCAATCCGGCGAAGAGGGATATTCTCGATTTCGACTTTGAGGATTTCCTGTTGGAGGGCTATGACCCTCATCCTCATATCAAGGGGGAAGTGAGTGTGTAACGTTTAACTAAAAAAGTAAAAACAAAAAAGAATAGTGGAGAATAACACATATTGTATCATTATGGCGGGCGGCTATGGCAGCCGTTTCTGGCCGATATGCAGGGACGACAGCCCCAAACAGTTTATTGATATTCTCGGCAACGGCAGGTCGATGCTGCAGACCACTTTCGACCGTTTTGCAAAGGTTTGCCCGCGTGAGAATATCATCATTGTTACCCATCGAATGTATGAGAGCAGGGTGCGTGAGCAGATTGCCGGGTTGCAGCCTTGGCAGGTGCTGGGCGAACCCATAAGGAGGAATACGGCTCCGTGTGTGGCATACGCGGCAGCAATCATCTACGAGAAGAACCCCGACGCCAATATTATCGTCACCCCCGCCGACCACGCAATTTTTGACGAGGATTGTTTTGTCAGGGATGTTGAGCAGGCTCTCGCGCTGACGGACTGCCACGATTGTGTCGTCACCATCGGGGTTCGTCCCAACACTCCGAATGTGCAGTATGGTTATATTCAGTTCAGCGAAGAACCGGCTTTCCCGCAGTGCCAAAACCTGCACAAGGTGATTACCTTCACCGAGAAGCCTCCGTTGCAGATGGCGCGCCAGTTTATTGCCACGGGCGAGTTTTTCTGGAACACGGGAGTGTATGTGTGGAAAATGTCCACCTTGCGCAGTGCCTATGAGCGTTTCTTGCCCAATGTGGCGAGAGGTTTCTTTGGTTTGACATCCTCTACCACGGAAACGGAATTGGACAGATTGTACTCGATGAGCGAGGCCATTTCGGTGGATTTCGGCATTATGGAACATGCCGAAAATGTGTATGTGATGGAGGCCTCTTTCCGGTGGTCGGATATTGAGTCGTGGGACTCGCTTTTCTGCACAGCCCCCAAGGACACCTCCGGCAACGGGGTGGTGATGGGGAGGTCGTTCCTCTATGGAGTGAAAAACACTCTGGTGCATGTACCCCAGAACAGGACGGTGGTGCTGCAGGGATTAGACGGCTACATTGTGGCTGCCAACGAGGACACGATACTGGTGTGCCGCAGGGAAGAAGAGGACTTGATTGCCAAGTTTGCCTCTGATGTGGAACTGGAAAACCAGAGAATAAGAAAGTAAGCATAAAATATTAATTAGAAATATGAAACGTACAGAAATCAAACAATTGTTTGCCGACAGTGTGGAGCAGATGGTAGGCTCCTCTGTGGTTGTGAAAGGTTGGGTGCGTACCAAACGCGGAAACAAAAACGTGGCTTTTATTGCCTTGAACGATGGCTCGACGATAAACAATATTCAGGTCGTTGTGGACCCTGCAGCTTTCGACGAGAACCTCCTGCGCCGTATCACTACGGGTGCTTGTATTGCCGTGGAGGGGCAGTTGGTGAAGTCGCAGGGTGCCGGACAGGCCGTAGAGGTGCAGGCTAAGGAAATAACCCTCTATGGCGAGGCCGACCCCGACAGCTATCCCCTTCAAAAGAAGGGCCACTCGATGGAGTTCCTCCGTGAGATTGGTCACCTGCGTCCACGCACCAACACCTTTGGCGCCATCTGCCGCATCCGCCACCACATGGCCTACGCCATCCACACTTTCTTCCACGAGCGCGGTTTCTTCTACTTCCATACCCCGCTGATTACCGCTTCGGACTGCGAGGGCGCCGGTGAGATGTTCCAGGTTACCACTCTTGACATGAAGAATCCTCCCCGCCTGGAAGACGGCAGCATCGACTACAGCCAGGACTTCTTCGGCAAGCAGACTGCCCTCACCGTCAGCGGTCAGCTGGAGGGCGAGCTGGGCGCCACGGCACTGGGTAAGATTTACACCTTCGGTCCCACTTTCCGCGCCGAAAACAGCAACACCCCGCGCCACTTGGCCGAGTTCTGGATGATTGAACCCGAGATGGCTTTCTACGACCTCGATGACCTCACCGCCCTCGAGGAAGAGTTTATCAAATACTGCGTCACTTGGGCACTTGAGCACTGCAAGGACGACCTCCAGTTCCTCAACAACATGATAGACAAGGGGCTGTTGGAACGTCTGAACAGCGTGGTGAACACCGACTTTGTCCGCCTGCCTTACACCGAGGGTATCCGCATCCTCGAAGAGGCTGTGAAGAACGGCCACAAGTTCGAGTTTCCCGTCTATTGGGGTGTCGACCTTGCCAGCGAGCATGAGCGTTACCTGGTCGAAGAACACTTCAAGAAGCCTGTCATCATGATTGACTACCCCAAGGAGATTAAGGCATTCTACATGAAGCAGAACGACGACGGAAAGACCGTGCAGGGTACCGATGTGCTCTTCCCGCAGATTGGTGAGATTATCGGTGGCTCCGTCCGTGAAGAGAGCTACGACAAGCTGATGAACTCCATCACCGAGCGGAACATCCCCATGAAGGATATGTGGTGGTATCTCGATACCCGCCGCTATGGCACCTGCCCGCACGCCGGCTTCGGCCTCGGCTTCGAGCGCCTCATGCTCTTCGTCACCGGAATGGCCAACATCCGCGACGTCATCCCCTTCCCCCGCACGCCCAAGACTGCGGAGTTCTAATATATGAATAAGGACGACAACAATATCCTCCATACCTCCGCCAGCGAGCACCGCGAGTTGGTGGAGGT
>JAEEGL015585166.1_pt1 | contig 33366 bp, 34 predicted proteins | sample 9134231 | NCBI WGS metagenome assembly JAEEGL01 (sample SAMN16246548, study PRJNA631951) | gut metagenome | biome: gut microbiome; feature: rumen; material: fiber-attached | host: Bos | place: Iran: Karaj | collected 2018-10 | reverse complement strand
GTCCACCTGATAATTGATTTGGTTTTTTATACATATGATCTTCTAAACCAACATCTATTAATGCTTTCTTAGCAAGCTCTACACCTTCTTTTTTAGATAAACCAGATATTGTAAGAGCAAGTAATACATTACTTAAAACTGTTTGATGTGATATTAAATTATAACTTTGAAAAACAAAACCAATTCTATGATTTCTATAACTATCCCAATCACTATCTTTATACTTTTTAGTTGATTTATTATCAATAATTAAATCGCCACTAGTATATTTATCAAGTCCACCAATAATATTTAAAAGTGTAGTTTTACCACTTCCAGAAGGTCCTAAAATAGATGCAAATTCATTTTTTCTAAATGATACACTTACATCATCTAATGCAACTTGTCTTAAATCGCCAACTTCGTAAACTTTTGTAACATTTTTGATTTCTAGCATCTATTTTTCACCTCCTTTAAAACTACGTTTATTTTACCATATATAGATAGTTTTTCCAATAAAAAAAACGAGTTTTTTAACTCATTTTTTAATCATCTTCAATTCCATTTTTGCTTTTAAAATTATCACTTAAATATGGGATACAATCATCACCATAAATTCTATATAAACATTTTTCTACAGTATACAAATAATCATTTTTTGAATCATCAGAAAAACTTTGATTAGCTCTATCACTAACTAGTATTTCTAAACATTCATGTAAGAAACTATCATCTTCACTACGAACTATTGGATAAGTAAGTAATGTTTCACAATATTTCTTAATTGTAGAAGCACCAATACCATATGTTTGTGATAATTCATTTATTACTTCTTCATCAACCATATTAGTACTTTTCAACCTCACTCATAAAAGATTCATCTTTTAATAGTTCAGGTCCAATATATGCTTTAGCTCTAGAACTCTGTCTTAATGCTGCTTTCATAAAATCTTCATCATTTCTTAAATCTTCAGAAGCAAATTTAACGTTTTCCCAATTATATTCTTTAACTAACTTAATCATAAAATCATAATCATCTAATATTTGTTCACCTTCAAAACCAGTTAACAAATTATTATTTTCATATAATACTGCCATACATACGTCTTTATCATTTCTAAGTCTTAAACTTGCGTATTGAATATTATCTGCTTCATCTCTTAAAGATTTAATAACAAATTCTTCATCGTCTTTTAATTCTTTAGTAGCAGCTTCTATATATATTCTTTTATCCCTTTCTAAAAGTGACCACCAAAAATCTCTATCTCCTCTTACATCTTCAGATTCATAACGAAGACTTCTTCCTTCTGATTCAATAGCTTTATCATAAAGTTCTCTTTCCTCTTCTTCAGTAAAATTATCTCTAACATATCCCATAACATATACCTCCAAAAACTAATTTTATTATAGCAAATAAAAAGGAAGATATAAATATCTATTTATTATCTTCCCATTTCATTGGTTTATATACTACTCCAAAGAACCATATATTTTGATATCTTCTATCTTTAATAATATATATAAATGGTTTATCAAAAGTAATATTAATTACTGTTGGGTCTCCTACTGCTGCTGAAAATTCTTTAGTAGTAATTGCAGTTACTGCAGCAGCTTTAGTACCTTTTTCGCTAACTTCAATATGTGTTTTATGAATTGCTTGATCTACATACATTCCTACTGTTTCACTAATATCACTAAAGTTAGCTTTATTACCAAAAGCACTTACCATTCCAAGACTAATTAAATCATTTTTAAAGTTCTTATAATCAAAATCATATGTATATTTAGGTAATGCATAATTAACAATTAATCCTTTACCATCTGAATATATTCTACTATTTAATAATTTTTCAAATTCTTCATTATCAAAATTATTAATATATTCATTTATATCACCATTAGGTAATATAGCTATATATTCTAAATTTGATTCTTCATCATAAGATTTATAATCTTTAATAATACCTTGTGCTTTATCACTTTTAATATATGAAACATCATTAGATTCATGCATCATAGCACTGTCCATTTTACTTCCATCTGCTAGAGTAAAATCTTGCTTACGAGTATTATCTTTTTCAAATGCTTTCTTCCATTCCAAATCAATAGCAATAGTATTAACAATAACTAATATATTACTGTTATCAAGGTTATCTAATGTTTTTGGAATCATTTTAAAAGTTTTTTTGTTAACCCAATTATTAACTGTTTTAGGGCCATTAAAATCATCATAGATTAGTTCAGCACCATATCTACTTTCTAATAAATCTTTATATTCTTTATTAATTTCTTTTTTATAAATATTGTTAATAAAAAGTGCATTAGCTATACCAATTCTATCTTTAACATTATTAACACTTAATAGTTGATAATTACCAAGTAAATTATCTATTTCTTCTCTTGTTATTCCAGCTGCACCTTCATTTAACATTGATAATGCAAATCCCATAGATAAAGGACTAACTAAATAATTTTCATTATAACCAGAATTAACTTTTTTAATAATTTTATAATCAAATTCATTATCTCCTGCAGTACCATTTTGTCCTGCTATTACATGTACTATGGATTGTTTTTCACCCCAAAAGTGTAAAAATAGCAATATAGCAATAATAGTAATAACAATAGAAGATAAAATAATAATTAATCTTTTTTTACTCATAATACTCACCTACAATTTCTTTAATACCTCTATATCTTTGTTAATAAGTTCTTTAAACTTATCAAAATCACTTTCATTTCCTATTATACTACCATAATGAATAGGAATAACTTTCTTTGGTTTAATATCATTTACAAAATTAGCTGATTCTTTATAATCCATTGTAAATTTACCGCCTATTGGAACAAATAAAATATCACATTTAATATTTTCAAGTTCAGGAATATAATCTGTATCACCACATACATATATACTATATCCTTTTAAATCAACTTTATAACCCAACCAATCATTATCATACGGATGATATGGTTTGTTTAAATTATATGCTCTATTTGCTTCTACAAGCATTCCTAAAATATGAGTTTTATCATTTGGATTTAATAATATAGCAATATCATCAAAATCACTACCCATGCTCTTAGGCATAACATAAATTGTATCATTCTTAGAAACTTTTAAATAATCTTCTTTAGAATAATGATCATAATGTTCATGAGTAAAAAATATAACATCAGCATCATGAACTTCACTCTCTATTTTAAATGGATCAAAATAAATAACTTTACCATCATTTTCAATCCTAATACTACTTTGAGTATTAACAGTTATTTCATTCATATAAAACCTCATTTTCTATCTATATAATATCACAATAGAAATAAAAAAAGAAATATTAATATATTTCTTTATACATAGATACTTCTTCTTTAATACTATCAAGAGTTAAGTCTTTAAATTTACTCTCTTTATATTTAATTTTTATATAATTTTCTACAGGTGATATTTCATCTACATCAGCATCTTTTTTATACTCTTCTACTATATCTCCATAAATATATGATGCTGTAACACCATAATCATATTTAACATATTGTTCATAACCTGTTATCTTATTATTTTTATCATAATAGTAAACATGATATGTACTATTATCTAAATATACTTTTCTAGTATCATCAGATTTAAGATTTAATACATTTGCAGGTTGAATTGTTTGATTAGTTTCATTTGTTTGATTATCATCATTATCGCATGCATATAAATTTAATGATAGAATTATTAATAATAAAATTTTAATAAATTTCTTTTTCATATTATCCTACTTTATAAAGCTAATTCTTTTAAGAAATGGTAGTTCTCTAGCTTGGTTACTAACTACATAAATAATACCAACTAATGAATATACTATTAACAATAATTCACAAAAGTATGCAAGAAATGATAATGCTGGCATAAATGATGATGTTACTGAATCAATCATATAAAGAATAGCTTCATATATGAATAAATTCAATCCTTGCTTTGCATTAAATACTACATATCTATTTTTCTTTTCCATAAAAAATGGTATTAAACAAAGTATTGATATATAAGCTAATATACTCATTGCTTTACCAGATTTTATTTCTTCTGGAGTAAATTCTTTAGTATGATCTTCAAAATCTATTTTATAGTCTTGATTGTTTTGATTATTACCATTATTGTTATTATCTTCTTCTCTCATAAACTCACCTGTTTTCTTTCTATAAATATATTATATAAATTATGATTATTTTAAGCAACTATATACTTTAGTAAAAACAATACTGCAAAAATAAATATTATTGGTGAAACATCTTTAGTTTTTTTACTAATTAAAGATACTAATGCATATGTAATGAATCCAAATTCAATACCATTAGTAATAGAATATGCAAATGGCATTACTACTATTGTAAAGAATGATGGAACTGCTACATTTAAATCTTTCCAATCAATTTCACTAACACTTTCAATCATAGACATACCAATTAATATTAATACTGGTGCTATTGCAGCCATTGGTACACAAGCTATAATTGGTGAAAAGAATAATGATAGTCCAAACAAACATGCAACTGTTAATGATGTAAGACCTGTTCTACCACCAGCCTCTATTCCTACACTACTTTCTAAATAAGTTGTTGTGTTAGCAGTACCAAATATTGAACCAATAATAGTACCACAAGAATCTGCTATCATAGCTCTTTCTAATTTCTTTGGTAAATTACCATTTTTATCTATTTTAAACAATCCTGCTTTTTTACCAGTACCAATAAATACACCGACTGAATCAAATAAATCAGAAATACACATTGTAAATATTGTCATTAAAGCAACCATTATTCCAGTTTTAATACTAAATAAACCTACAAAATCTATTTTCATAAATGTTGGTGCTATTGAAGGTAAAAAAGTATAATTTGAAAAATCAGGAAGTGAAGTTACTCCAAGAGGTATACCAATTACTGTAGTAATAAGTATTCCTTTTAAATATGCTCCTTTACTCTTTCTAAGTAATAAAATAATTGTAATTACTAAACCAATTGTTGCAAGTAATACACTATGTTCTTTAACATTAGCAATTTGTGGAATTACATTTTGTGCAAAACCACCAATAACACTATCTGCTCCAAAAGTTATAATTCCAGCATTAATTAAACCAACATATGTAATAAATAAACCAATACCTACTGTGATAGCATTTTGCATAAACATAGGTATTGCAGTTACTATTTTCTTTCTTAAGCTTGTGATAGTTACTATAAAGTTTAATATACCACTAATATATACAATTGCTAGTGATTGTCCCCATGTAAATCCCATACTTCCACATAATGTATAAGTAAATAAACTTCCAAGTCCAATTCCTGTACTAAGAGCATATGGAACATTAGCATAAAACGCCATAACTAAAGTTGCTATTATACTAGCTATTATAGTTGCAGCATAAACTGCATTATAATCCATTCCTGTTTGAGATAAAACTGTTGGATTTAAAAATATAATATAAGACATAGACATAAATGTAGTAATACCAGCAAGTATTTCGGTTCTTATATTTGTTTTATTTTCTTCTAATTTAAATCTTCTCTCAAATATATTTTTCACACTATCACAACCTATCATAATAATTATATCAAAGAATAAAAGAAGTGAAAATACATTTTCACTTCTTTTTCTTTTTAGTTTTTTTTAAACTCTTTTGATAACTTTCTCTATTATAAGCAGCTGTTTTTTTCTTTTCACATCCTACTAATATTGGCACTATTGGTATTGATTGTACTTCCTTATTAGTTAATATTTTTCCATCTATATCAATATAAACTCCAGAATTAAGTGTATCACACTTTGTACCATCGTCACCTTTAAATGATGATATATCAAAACCATAATCTTCTTTTAATTTTGCTAATGATATAAAATACGCTCCATTTTTCTTTTCATATTTTTCATATGATTTTTCTGTATATATTTCATAACCTTTTTTCATTAAAAGATTTGTTAAAGTTGCTATTGCTGATTTTGATGAAATAGTTTGTTTATCTGTTTTTAAATCAACTTCTAAATTTGTTTCATTCTTTTCTATTGTTTCATTTTTATCAACTGTTTCATTCTTTTCTATTGTTTTGTTTGTATCATTTTTTTCAGGTTCTGGTACTGGTTTTTTATTACATCCTACTAATAATAAACAAATTATTAATATTACTAATACTTTTTTCATTCTAAATCTCCCAATTAATCGTAACATGTGTTATAACATGTATCCCAACATGTATTCCAACAAGTATTGCATCCTTGCTCATGACAGTATGATGGACAATATGTTGTATACACATCACCATATTGCCAGCAACATCCCATATCGTTTCCACACATTGGATTTCCACAAGTTTGGCCACAGGCATAAGAACCGCATTCATACCAATAATCCCAACAATCACAACTATATGGGTTGCAACTATAAGGATTACAACTGTATGGATTACAGCTATAACTTCTTACATATATATTACTTCCATTTGGCATCTTACACGTTGTAGAATTACCCGCATTATCATAAATTACATATGTTGGTGTTGATTTAACTCCTGTTCTTGTAAATGATGATGATGCTGGACATCCACTTCCACTATCACTACAACTTACAGTAAATGTAACACCATTTTGTGTTCCTATATTAGATTTTGTAACTGTACATACTGGAGGTGTTTCATCTTTCCATACTGCATATAATTCATAAGTTCCGTTTCTTGTTGTTGTTAATGTTGAAACAGATGCTTGATTTGCATATGCAACTCCACCATTAGAGCTTGTTGCCCATCCTTTAAATGTATATCCTGTTTTTGTAAATCCATTTGCTCTTAAATTAGATGGTGTTCCATATATATGTGATGTATTAGCTGTACTTCCACCAGTATTTCCATTTCCATTATAATGAACATAATATGTATTACCTTCACATACAGGGCTTAAACTTCCTGCTGATACTGTATGATCACCATCATGATGATATCCAGCAGAACAACTAACACATTGTTTATCTTTTTCTTTAACAAATTTATCTTGTCCACAAGTAATCTTACAATGACTCTTAGCGCTTGACCCAGTTGAAGCTGTTGTATATCCAGTTGGGCAATCTGTACATGACACATTTGCAGGTCCCGTACTATATTTATTAAGTTCGCAAGGTACACATCTATTTGTTGAACTATTCAAATGTTTTCCAGGTCCACATGGCTCCCAATTAGCTTTTGCTGTTACATTTGTTGTTATATTTTCCTTAATCCCAGCAGCTATTTTACTATTTTCATTAATTGTTAATAAAGTATTTATATAATAACCTAAAAATCTATTACCTGCTTTAGTCGGTACACTAACATTAGTTACTTTTGATAAGCATAATGAATCATTAAACCAACCATATCCATATTTATAATAAATTACTTTTCCAGTCATTCCTCCTGATCCACCATCATTATCAAATGCTACTCTTAAGCATGCATTACCACCAAAATCTATAAAACAATTTATATCACTACGAACATTACTAATAGTTATTCTATTACCACTTTTAGAAAGAGTTGATCCCTTTGATTCAACTATTTTTTTACAATTATCATAGTTCATGCCTTGCTTTTCATCATAGGAAAGTGTAAATGTACAACTTCCACCCTCAGGTACATGTTCACATCCACCTGTGACAGTCCCCATTGTTTGGTCAGAAGATCCCACTTTAACAATATATCCATCAGTAAAATACCATGGATTTGTTTTAGTACCACTTCCTTTTACTTTAGCATCATGTTTTACAAACTCAGTAATTCTCACCCCTGATACCGCAACAGGATTATTAATTGTTGTTATTCTTACATCAAGTATCTTATTTCCAATTAACCAATATCCTATTCCAGGAGCTAGCCAAGAAGCACTATCTCTAATACTCATCAAATATTCTTTTTCATTTAAAAAACCGCCTGATACAAATGAAGAATTTATAACTGGTCTATTTGAAGAGTTTATCTCAAATGGTAATTCACCAGTCAATTTAATATATCTTGAATAATCTTGAAAACCATAAATATATGTTTTTGTTAAATCAATACCTTCATTATATGTAGTACTAGCAAATACTATACTAGGTATAAATAAAAATAATCCTAAAATTAAATAAAAAACTTTTTTCATACTCTCTCCTGTATTCTATATTAAATTATAACAAAAAATAAAAAAAGAGGAAACCTCTTTTTAATATTCTAAATGTATATATGACCCTAACCATTTTTCAAATTCATCAGTATCTTGATACTTAGGTAAATCTTCATCACTTTCAGCATCTAAATATGCTATTATTTTACCATTTTTTATTATTACAATTGATGGTGCATATTTAACAGTATCATATATAAATGTTTTTTTCATTTCAGCTATAGGTAATCCATAAAAACTTAAATTATATTTATCCATAACTTCTTTAAATATATCATCACAAGGTATTGTGAAATTACAATAACTATTATATGTAAAGACTACATATGATTTAGCATTTATTTTTTTAAATTCATCTGCTTTAATTTTTATAATTTCACTTTTTTCATAGAACTTTTTATCTAAATATATTTTAGAATCATCTTCTTTTTGTTTTTCGCAACTACAAAGTATAAATATAGAAAATATAACAACAAGTATTGTTAATATTTTCTTCATTATTTAACCTCCGTAAGTGAATCAAAATCTATATCATGATAAGTAATTTTCCAAAAATCATATTTTCCATCTTTATTTTTTACTTCTACGTTATTATCACCACTGTAGTTCCAATATCCACCAGTATTATATATTTTAGTTTCATCCCATCCTAGACTTACTAAAACATTTTTCATCATACCAGCATATCCTCCACCACCGCACATTAAGAATATAACTTTATCTTTAGGAAAATAATATTCTAAAATAGCAAGTGATTCAACATAATTTGCTTCATATTTTCCACTTTCTGTTGTTTTAAATAATGTTTTTCCTGTATATGTATTACCTACTGGATCAGGAAGTCCTGTAACTTTAATAATGTATGGAAGTGGAACAACTTCAAATCCTTTTACAAATCCTGAAAGATATGAATCTCCACCAATAGCTTCATAATTACCTGGATCTTTAAGCATTCTAACATCTCTATAAACACTATCACTTCTATTTAAATATTTATCAATATTCTCTTCATTGATATTTTTATCAATTCCTAATATACCTCTTTCTCCACCAGTTACTTCAGGTAAAGGTAATGCTTCTAATTCATTAGTATTTGTATTTGTTTTTAAAACTAATAAAACTGCTAATACAATAACTACTATTGAAAGAAATATTGTTACATAGTTTAAACTATTATCATTTTTTACTTTTTTCATCTTTATCATCTCCAAAAATATTATATCATATTTTTTTCTTTTTTAAATATCACTTATGCTATAATGTAAACATGAATAAGTTAAATCAAAATACAAATTTATTAAAATTAATAGCTATATCTGTTATGTTAATAGATCATATAGGAATGGTATTTTTTCCAAGCATTCCTATTCTTAGATGTATAGGAAGATTAGCTTTCCCATTATTTTTCTATTGTACTTTTTTTGGTTATTTTAAAACTAAAAATTTAAAAAAATATATTTTAAGATTATTTATTCTTGCTTTAATAAGTGAACCAATTTATATGTTAGCATTTAATAGATATGAACTAAATGTATGTTTTTGTTTAATATTTGAATTAATATTCATATATTTATTAGATAACAAAAAATATATTGAATACATATTGTTTTTAACGATTAGTTTATTATTTGTACCTATAACATCATATCTATTACCAACTTTATTTTTAGTACCATTATTTTACTATACAAAAAATACTAAATGGTTATTTAGTATTTCTTATATTTTATTTTATATTTTATTGATTTTTACAGGATATAGTCCTATGTATTTATATTGTATTTTTTCACTATTATTAATACTTATTAATGATAAAAATAATATCAAAATAAATAATAAAATCTTTTATATTTTTTATCCATTACATATATTAATAATTAATTTAATAAAATTACTCTTCTAAAAAACTAATTTTATATGTAGTGTATACTTTTTCACTACCTTTATATGATAAACCATACATTTTTGCTATGGTTACTTTATAATCTTTTCTATTAATTATTGCTTTTAAAATAACTCTTACAGAATTAGAATCAATCATTGAAGAAGTCCATTCTTTTTCACTATTATAATAATCATATATCTTATTCTTTTTAGAAAATGTTTTTATGAAATCACAAATCTTTTCATAATTTTTTACTACGTCTTCTTCTTTAACCTCATATGGTAAATATAATGTTATTGATTTATCATCTGAATCAATTATTTCAACATCTAAATCTAATTTACTATAATCAATATTATATTTTTCAGCAAAAGTATTTGCTGTATCACTAGTAGTAATATTAGATTCTTCATTTGAATTAGATTTATTATTACAACCAATTAATAATAAACAAACAATTATCAATAATATCTTTTTCATATTAACCTCTATTTAATTAAGAATACATTTGTTGATAATCTGTTTAAAATATCTGTATTTCTATACAAATGACTAAAGCATTCTGTATTTCTATCTATTTCATATAGTTTTAAATATACTGAGTTTTCACTTATTTCTTCTTGTGTTACACCACCATTATCAAAATTATAATGTGCAAAATAATTATAAGCAGATTTCATTCGTAACATACTGCTTGTAAGAACTAAATAAACATTATAATCAAGGTCTGGATGTGTAAGATTAACTATTTCTTCTGCTTGTTCATAAGTTAATCCATAATTAACTGTTAAGGTTAAACTAGCTTCTGCTTTTGTTCTTTGAGCTAGAACTTCAAGTAATGCTTTACTTCCCTTTTTAGCACTACCAAGATACTCATCTATTTTATGTGAAGCATTTACTCCACTATTTGCTAACATTTTTAAAGTATTTGCTGTTAATACTTCATTTTCACTTACTAAAGCATTTGCTAAGAAATATGAAAATCTTCCATTAAATGTTCCACCATCAGCTACTAATCTTCTTTGAGATTGATATTCAAAGAAATATCCATAATCCCACCATGTTACAATTACATCATCTTTCTTTGTATTCTTTTTTAAGAAATTTCCTGTTTCAACTAAAGCATCATCAGCTGAATGAGACATGTTAATAGCAACTTTATATGCTCCAAGGCATGGCGCTATTAAAAATGCAAATGATAATAATATAATTGGAATTTTTGAATTTGAATTTTTATTTTTTTCATATAACATACCAATTGAATATGAAGCTATCAAATTAAATGGTATAGCAGCTATTTTAACAAATCTACTACCGGCGCTAACACTTACTAATCCACCAATAACCCATACGATTAATATAACGCCTAATAGATATTGTTCTTTAGTTACCTTTTTACTATTATGTAAATATTTATATATATTTTTAATGATATAAATACTACCTATTATAAATAATACAACTATAAATATACCACCTAGTCTATTAACTAAAGCATTACTTGAAGCATCTAACATATTTGATGTATCTACCAAATTAATAGATCTAAGTTCTGATGTATATTGTCCTGGATTAGGATAACTATTAGTATTAAATTCACCCTTATGAACAGTATTCCATATTGTTCTTAAAATTGAAATATCAATACCTTTATTAAATATAAAAGATAATATTGTATATGATATAACACATATAAACGAAGATATCATTTCTGGTAATTTAATAATATTTTTAAATTTAAAATCTTCTTTAAATAAATTAATAATTAATAACACTAATGTTAAACCAACTGTTAAGAAATAATATACTCCAAAAACATCCCAAGTAAATATTAAGAATACAAAGAATAAACTAGATAAACATATCCACATAATTCTTTTCTTTTTATCTGGCTCAATTAAGCTTTCAAAGAAACCTGCCATATATATTAATGGAATTGTATAAAGTAAAACATCTGTATCAAAACATCCATATGTCCAATGTGAGAAATATGCTATTGTTACACCAGATAATACTGCTGCAAAAAAAGCACCAACTCTATTAGTTCTCCTCTTAATAAATATATAAGATGGTATAGCAACTAATACACTTAATAATGGACTTGAATAAATAATAACTTTATAAAGACTAACATCTTTAAACATACTAACAAATTTATAAATAATAGATACTATTTTAGATAAAAATAATGTATATTTACTATCTTCTGTATCACTAATAGCTGTTTGATATTTATCATTACTTCTCATGCTAATAAGACCTTTAGTTTCACCTGTAGTAAACTCTCTAGTCTTTCTAGAATAATAATATGAATCCATATCAAATAAATGAGGAAGTCCTTCTTCATTTGTATAATATACATATGAATCATCAGTATAGTTATTTTCTAAAGCAAAATGATGTATAAATAAAAGAAATGCAATGGCAATAATTACTAATAAAACATCAAATATTTTATTATCTAATAATTTTCTTTCTTCAACTATTTCTTCTTTTTTACTTTCTACTTTAACTATATTTTTATTTTCTATTTGTTTTGTTTTTTTCTTTTGACCCTTTTTCTTTTTCATAACTATTCCTTTCATTTATTTCTGATTCTAATATAGAAACTTTATGTGATAGTTTTGTTATTTGTTCATTCATTTTTAATATTTTTTTAGAACTTCTAAAATTCATCATTAATAATACAATTATTGCTATTAAAAATATAAATGATGGTGCATATGATACTCCAAGATCACTAGATAGTTTATCTAAACTCTTATAGAATATTGATAAGAATAATACAATAATACTACCAACTATCCAAAAAGCGCTTTCTTCTATAGTGAATTCATTTCTTTTAATACTTACAAAAATATATATTATAAATAAAATACCTAATGTTATAAAAAAATAATTCATATTCTAATCCTTTCTTATATTTAATATTATTGTTACAAATATTATATATAACATACTAAGCATATATCTTATTGGTTTTATTATACCACTATGCATACTAATTCCATATTCTCTTTGTCTCATTTTAACTGGTACTTCTTTTATTTTATATCCTTTTAATAATAATTCTATTAATAAATTAGCATCTATATAATTTGGAAAGTTCTCCATAGTAGCATAATATTTAATAATATTTTTATTTAAACATTGCATACCTGATAATGGATCAGATATTTTTTGATGGCAAAATAATCTAATAATAATTGAAAATAATTTGGTACCAATTAATCTAAAGAAATATTGTTTATATCCTTTATTTAAATATCTTGATCCAATTACTAAATCTGATTTTGATTTATTTGCTTCATTTAATAAATCTGGTATATATGCTGCTATATGTTGATTATCTCCATCAAATAGTATTCCATAATCATAATCTTTTTTATATGCATATTTGATTCCTAATAAAACTGAATGAGCGTAACCCATATTAAAAGTATTATTAACAATTTTAACATCTTGTCCTTTTAATACTTCTAAAGTATTATCAGTAGATGCATCATTAACAATTAAAATATCATAAGAAGAATCCTCTTTTTTTAATTCTTCTATTACTTTTAAAATATTCTTACTTTCATTGTAAACTGGTATTATTATTAATACTTTCATAAAACCCACTCTTTCAAAACATATAATAACATAATTTTATTATTATTCGTATCTTTTGCCTTTATATTTTTGATAAAATTTTAATGCTATTTTAAATAGTCCATAATTAGTACATATTAATCTTGTAACCATTTTATATTTTTTAGATACTTTTTCATCTTTTAAATATTTATTTTTATGACCTTTAATATAAGAAACAATCTCTTTTCTTTCTTTTTTAAAATCTTTATCATTCATTGCTAAACTAGATAATACACCAATATGTGTATACATCATATACGAAAGACATGCACTATCTAAATCTTTATATTTATTTTTTAAATAATGTGTCATTTCAATAGCAGATATTATCCAATCCATTTTTTTAATATTGAATTTAGAACTGGTGATTGATGAACTTCTAATACAATAATTATATATTGGATAATCTACTATCGCTACTTCATCACATTGATCTATTAATTTATACGTTGTTGCTGTATCCTCAAATAGTCTTCCTTCGGGATATTTAATATTCTTAAACAATTCTATATCATATAATTTAGACCATGCTGAAACATCTAAATCTATATATAATAAGTTTTCTAATGCCTTCTCTTTAGTTAAAGAGTATGTTTTATTTTCACTATTAATTTTTTCTGTTTTATTCAAATAAATTGTTTTATATCCGCCAACGCTAATTTTCGTTTTATATTTCTTTATTCCATTATATAATTTTTCAACATAGTCTTCTTCAACATAATCATCAGCATCAACAAATGTTACATATTTACCATTTGCTTTTTTAATGCAAAAATTTCTAGTGCTTGATATACCACTATTATCTTTATGAAAAACTTTTATTCTTTCATCTTTCTTTTTATATTTTTCGCATATCGAAAGACTATCATCTGTACTACCATCATCCACTAAAATTATTTCTATATTACTATAAGTTTGTTTACGCAGTGACTCTACACATTTCTCTAAATAGTTTTCAGCGTTATATAAAGGAATCATTATACTTATTTTATCTTTCATTATTTAAATCATCATTTTAACTCTTACAAGAAAAGCACATATTCTAAATAATCTTTTTCTGAATAACCATGCAAAAGTTCTTGATACTAATGATGCCTCCTTTAAATATTTATTTTTATACCATTCAATATTAATATCATTTAAAGCAGATATTATTCTATTGCATCTAGGTAAATATATCTTTCTATTAAAAACTAATATTTCCCCAAGAGTAACAGATATAAAGTGAAATAAAGCTAAATATTCTAACTCATCTTTATATTTTTCATATGTATTATTATTTTTAAATCTACTAAATAAACTATCTATAACATAAAATTTATCATCTTTCTTTATATTAAAAATGTTATTATTCATTATAGAATTATTTCTAATAACATAATAATATAAATAATCATCTATATAACAAATTTTATCAGTTAAAGACATAATATATGGAACGATTTCGAGATCTTCATAATAAACTCCTTTTTTAAATTCAAATTTATTTTTTAAATAAAATTCTCTGCTAAATATTTTGGCACAAGCAATTGGAGATTTTGAACATAAAAGAATCTTTCTTTTATCATGAAAACCATAATATAGTTCCTTATTTTTAAATTCTTTATTATCTTTAACTCTATAATATTTAAAAATTAATAAATCACATTTTTCGTTAGATAATTTTTTATTTATTATTTCGAGTGAATCTTCTTTAATATAGTCATCACCATCTACAAACCAAATATAATCACCTGTAGAATATTTAACACCATAATTCCTAGCATCAGATAACCCGCCATTCTTTTTATTCAATACTTTAATACGCTTATCTTTAATATTATTAATAATATCGGCACTAGAATCTGTTGAGCCATCATTAACAATTAGTAATTCAAAATTATTATATGTTTGATTAATAATACTTAAAATACACTTTTCAATATATTTTTCAACATTATACATAGGAACAACAATTGAATATTTAATACTTTTATTCTTCATACTATCAACTCTTCTTCCTTTTAATAATAACATTTATAAATTCTCTTACAACTTTTCTATATATGAATAATAATGTAATGAATAAAATTATATTAATCATTAAATAATTGCTTGGTAAATAAAGTAATGCACTATTAATAAAAATGACTAAAATACCTAGATAAAATTCTTTACCAAGATTAATTTTAATATATTTCTTTGTATTAATAATTCTATAAATGAATACAAGAATATAACTAATTGTTGTTGCGATGGCTGCCCCATATACTCCTATAAATGGAATTAATGCAAAGTTAAGAATAAGATTGCCTATTGCACCAATTGTGGCTGATGCAAGCATACCTTTGCTATCTTTATTAACATTATAGGATGTAGAAATAAATGTAGATAATGTTAAAAAGATATAACCAATAATCAATATAGAAACATATTTCCACGCTTCAAAATATTCAACAGCTACATACCATTTATATATATACTTAACAAAAACAATTAAAAAACTAGCACATAAAATTGTAATACAAGATAATTTATAAAATACATTATTTGTGTATTCAGCTTCATCTTTTTCACCTTTTTCTCTAATAGCAGAAAATAACCAAGCTTGTGTAAAAATTGAAGATAAAACTGTTAATATTGATGGTATCTTATACGAAACAGCATATATGCCATTTGCAGAAGCAGAAACCATATTCGTAACCATTATTCTATCCATAAAATTCATAATCCACCATAAAAAAGTGGTTGGGATTAATAAAATCGAATACTTAACCATTTTTCTAAACAATATCTTATCAAAATCAAATTTATTGAAATCTTTTATAATGTTTCCAAATGCAAAAGAATAAATAATTATTATAACATTTGATATTATATATGCCCAAAAATATCCAATAATTCCCATATTATATTTTAAAAGTAAAACGATACTAAATACGCCTACTAATAATGTATATAATGCATTTCCTAATGAAAAAATATTTAATTTTTCTTTTCCTTTTAAATAATATAGAAATATTCTAGAAGACCCCAAAGTTATTAAGTATATATAGAATACCATTGATAATTCTTTATAACTTGGAAATAAATTTAAAACAGGTAATACTATTAAAGAACTTAATATCATAAATACTATTGATACCAAAGATATACTTAATATCTTGTCATTATTATTTTCTTTATCCAAAGTAAATCTAATAATTGCTTCTACTATATTGAATGTAAATAATGGAACTAAGAAGTTACACATTGTATATAGCAAATCAACAATACCATACTCACTTGTCGTTAAAACATTTGTATATAAAGGCACAAGAAAAAATGCAATTAAACTAGATGCCAAATTACCTATAGCAATAGTAACAACATTACTAAATAAATATTTTTTTCTATTTACACTCTTCATATACTTCCTTACATATTTATATATTTTTCTGCTTTCTTTTTATCTAAATTAACCATCATTTTTATAAAAAATACTGGATTAATTGAGATTAATATATTAACTATTTTAGTTCTTAATGATATATTTGCTTTTAATGGAATAGAAATATTTTTCTTAAGATTACGAATGCATTTTTTATAATCACTTTTTAATTCCTCTTGTTTATTTGTTCTAATAATTCCCTTTAATATACTAATATTAAAAGATCGTTTGTGATATTCAAAAGCATTCCTAATATTTTTATTTTCTTTTTTCCATAATTCTTTTTGTATCTTTAATGATTCTAATCCACAAAAATAATTTTCTATATTAAAATTTCTCATAGCACTATTTATATTAAATGTTTGATGATATACCTTCTTGTTACCAACAACAACTTTATCAGTGTATTGTAAACAAGTAATATTAAAAAGCATTCCTTCTCCAAACCAAATCTTATCATTAAATATAATATTGTTTTTATCTAAAAAATCTTTTTTATAGATTTTGTTCCATACAGCAACATCATATTTACCATTATAAATGCCTTCAATTACTTCTTCAGAATCCTCAATTTTAGTATTATTATTCTCGTTATTATTTATGTATGCCCCATAATAATTTTCATTAACAGCCATATCATAATCTGTTTTTATTAAACTATAAAGATATGAAATATAATTATTGTCTACATAGTCATCACCGTCTATGAAAACAATATAATGTCCTGATGCTTTTTTTAAACCTGCATTTCTTGCAGAAGATACGCCATCATTTTTCTTATGTATTACAATAATTCTATTATCTTTTTTTGATAAATCATCTATAATTTTAGAACTACTATCTTTTGAACCATCATCAACAAGAATTATTTCTATATTTTTATAAATTTGTTCCATGCACGATAAAACACATTTTTCAATGTATTGTTCAACATTATATATAGGAATAATAATACTAATTTTATCATTTTCTTTTTTCATACTTAAACCCAATTATATATTTTCTTTTAGATAATTTATTGTATTTTTTTGCTCTTCTTTTAATTTTTTATAAACTATATCATAATCAATATTTTCATTATATAGTTTTTCTATTTTATCCAAACTGTTTGCTTCTCTAGAAGTAAGAAATAATCTACTTAATAAATCTTTTATTTTATTTTTATTACTATTTCTTACTAAAACGCAAAACTTAGTCTTTGCTTTTATAGAGAAAATTACACCATGAAAAGTATCTGTTATAACATAATCTGCTTTTTCAAAATAAGAGAATACTTCTAAAGGATGTGCAATGATATTATAGTCCGCTATTTTTTGATAAAAACCAACAGCCATAATTTTTTTATTTTTACTTTTTGCAAAATCTTTTATATATTTTTCTTCTTTTTTAGTTAATCTTCCAGGATATGTATAAACTATTATATAATCCTTATAGTCTATTTTTACTTTTTTTCTTTCTTTAAAATCATAAACTAACACAGGATCTAAATGAATACTTGGTTTTACGTTTATAAGTTTTTCAATTATTTTTTTACTATTATTATCTCTTACAGATATTGATTTGAATTTTTTTAATAAACCTGATATTTCGTTAGAAATATTATATTTTTCCAAACTTTCTAAAGTTGTATGGCCAAAACTTGCAGCATAAGAAATAACATTCGATTTTTCATAACCATAGCCAAATAAATCTCTAGAAAAACCAATTGGATAATCCTGTAAGCAATTAAAAACTTCATCGCTGCCAATTACTAAAGTGTCTATATCTTTATTATAATTCATATTCATTACACCAAGTTCAGGCAAATAATTATTATTAAAAACTTTTCTATATTTATTAAGAAAGTTTAGTTTTTTCGTCATTTCAAAAATATTTATATATCTTTTTAGTTTACAACTCATAGTTTCTTTTTCTATAGGTACAACAGTTTTTTCAAACTTAAAGTCTATAAACTCAACATTATGTCCTAATGATTCTATCATTTTTTTCAATGCATAAGCTTGTAAATATGAACCATAATTAATAATTCTTTGCATTGACATAATCCCTACTTTAGCCATAATATCCCTTCTTTAAATAACGTCTATATTATATCATTATTTTAGTAATAATACTCTATTTATAAAGAAAAAAGTAAGTTATTCCTTACTTTTTGTTAGTTTTTTAACGATAAAATATGTTAAAAGACAAATAATAATAAATATGAAAAATATTTGATATATATTAAGTTTTATAACCATATAAAATATTAGTAATAATAAACAAAAAATAATTAAATTACTGACAATAGCAATCATTACTAAATTATTAGATATAAACTTAATATATTCATATATTTTCTTTTTAAATTTAGGTGTTATTAAATATAAAAAACTATATAATGCTACACATAATAATATTAATGCAAATGAATATATAACATCCATATTATAGAAAAATTTTATGTCTGTAAAAAATGTTAAAGTTTGTGCATCATTTAATTTAGATAAAAGGTATATGAAGAAATCAAATCCTAAAATACCTATTATCATATTTCTTGCATATTGTTTCTTTTCTGATTCTAATGTTAATTCTCTAAATGCATATCCTGAACATGGAAATATCATAAATGCTAATAATGGAAAAGAAGTTGTTGTAATATAATTTGATATCAAATAATTAAGAATTGTATTTTGGGTTCCATCCATTAGCCAAATTGATAATAATAAGTTTAATATTGAAAATATAAATCCTATTCCCCATACAGTTTTACCATCTAAATCTAAATTCTTAAATACTTGCATTATTAAACATACAAATCCTACATAAATAAATATATTTGTATTAGCAAGTAAATACAAATCTAATTTAGCTTTTGTGAAAGATATGCACACAAACATTATTACATTTATTATTAAGCCTATTACAAAATAATTTCTTGCCTTTATTAACAAATCATTTTTATCATATTCTTTATCATAAATAACAGTACCTATAGTAAATAATAATAATGGATATAAAAGTGGAAATGAAATAAAATTAATTAATCCAGATAAAAAACTATCTTCATAATATGTATGAAAAACCATACTAAAAATATATAAAATTACACAAAAGCAAAATATTACATTTAAATGCTTTTCTCTTATTTTATCTTTCATAATGTCTTTTCTTTCTCTTTTACAACAAATAATTCTTCAAGATCCTTAATATCAAATACAGTATTAACTTTTCTTGAACCATTTAAATCATATTCTTTTGTAAATAATAATTCACCATTTTTATAGAAAACTCCAAAACATTTTCCATCTTCTTGTAATTTATAAATATTTACTACATCACCTGGTTTATAATTGCCACTTAAATAAGAACTTATATCTCTTAATATTCTTACTTCATATTCATTTGGTAAATACTTATTTTTAAATTGAACTGGTTCATATTTAGCATCTTTTAAATCAATATTTAATTTTTTAGAGCATTCAAATTTCTTTTGATTAAAATAATCTCTTAATAAATAATCACTTTTATCTTTTCTTGCTCTAAAAAGACCAAATGTATTTAAACTTTCAAAATATTTATATGCTGACTTTTCATCAGTTATACTTTCAAATTCTTTATCAAATACACTATGTAATAATAAATCTTGTACTTGATCTAATAACTCACTATTATCTTTTTGCTTTCTACAATTTCTACACATTTTATTTAATTTATATCTTAAAAATAAATATGTATTTAGACCATATTTTCTATAGAATTTTTCAACAAATTTTGAATCTTTATTAATAACACTATCTATTAATGATTCTCCTAATATAAATCCTATTTGAGAAGCACAACATGCATTTTCAATATATGTTCCTGAATCATGAGTATCAAAGTTAAACTCATATCCTTTATAGTTACTAGATATATTTTTTTGATAAGCTTCCATAGTAGTATTTTCTACTATGCCCTCTAAAAGCCCTATACCAAGTAAGCTATTATACGCAAAACTATCTTTTCCTGTTAAAGCATGTAAAAACTCATGAAAAATAGTACTTTCTTTTTCATTTTCTCTTAATAGCATAGTATTACTTCTAATATGGTATGCAGAAGTATTTCCTTTTATACCTAAATATTTTAATTTATTAATTCTCTTAATTTTTAAATCATTTAATTTATTTTTTAAAACATCTCTTGGTATTTTACTATTAAATCTATCTAAGAATTGTTCAATTAATAATTGTCTTTCTCCTCCAGTTATTTCTATTACATTCTTTTTTTCATCAGAAATTGGACTGAATTTATTACGATATAGATATTCATCTTTATATAAACCATTTTCTTCTCTTACTTTTTCTATTAATTCTGGTTCTTTAATGATTTCATATCCATTACTTTTTTTGTAGCAAAATAAATCTTTATCTAAACTATTAAAATAAATAATATGTTTCTTTTCACAAACAAATTCATCAACTAAAAGATATATATCATCATTATATATAACATTTATAAATTCTCCATTAACAATCTTTTTTAATAGTTTATTCATTTGCTATTCACCTTCTATTATATTTTATCATAAAATTGAACTTGTCTTCAATAATTTAAATAATTTTGTTATAATTACTTTGGTGATATATATGATTTTGAATATATGTGATAATTCAAACATACTAAATATTATTAGATACGCTAAAATTGTTATAGATGTTATTAAAATAGCTGTGCCTATTATATTAATACTTGTAATTAGTATTAGATATATGTCTGCTATTACTAAAAAAGATGAAGATTTACTTGCTAAAGCAAATAAAAGTGTTATTAGAAATGCATTAGCAGCAGTACTTGTATTTTTAATACCTACATTTGTTAGTATAGGTTTACAATTATCTAATCCTGAACCTGATACTCCATTTTATTGTATTAAAAATGCTACTATGGGAAATATTATAAATGCTGCTGCTAAAGAATCAGAAGAATTAATAGCGCAAGCTAAAAAATCTCTTAGTATGAGTGATTATAGTGCTGCTAAAAGTCTTGTTAATGGAATGCCTAATTCAGCTCAAAAAACACAATTAGAAAATGAATTAAATACTGTATATGGATATATTAAAATTAAGGAAGCTATAAATGGACTAAAGACATCAAATGATAATAAACAATATGAACAAATACAAAAAGCAATTGAAGAAGTTAAAGATCCTGAAGTTAAAAAAGAATTAGAAAAGTTATTAGAAGAAGCTGGTAAAGGAATGCCAATTAATGAAACTCCTGGAACACATCAAGCTTCTAGTGGTAATCTAACTTATTATGTTAACATTCCTGAAAAAGCTACTACTAACATGCCACTTATTATGTATCTACATGGTGATGGTGGTAATTCACAAGCACCTAATTCTCCATTATATTCAGCAGCTAAAAAGCATTTTGGAAATAATTTTCCATTTATAATTGTTGCTCCAGCTGGTGGAATGTGGGCAGAAACAAGTGGAAGGCTTAGTGAACTTAAGGGTATCATTGATACTGTATGTCAAAAATATAGTTGTGATAAAACTAAAATATCTATTACGGGACACTCAAGAGGTTCTATAGGAACATGGCATATGGTTAATAATTATCCTGGATTTTTCTTTGCAGCTGTTCCTGTAAGTTGTGGATCATATTCAATTAATCCAAGTAACTTTGTTGGAACTAAAGTAAAAGCTTTTGCTGGTACATCAGGAGAAGCTGAAGCATATTATAATAGTCAAATGAGAAGTAACGTTTCTAAAATACAAAGAGCTGGTGGAGATGCAACATTTGTAAATTTAGCAGGACACAATCATGGTTCTTCAATAGGTGCTGCATATACACAAGAAACTTTATTATTCATGATACAATAAAACATTCTTAAAAAAGAATGTTTTTTTATAAAATTTACAATTTATTATTTTTATTATATAATTTAATTAGTAATTAGGAGGGCTTATGAACGCATTAAAAGCAATTAAATGGAATAGTATTGTTAATACATTAATATTCTTTGCATTAGGATTATTATTATTAATTTTCCCTATTGAATCATTAAGTATTGGAGGATATTTAATAGCAAGTATATTTATGTTAGTAGGACTTGGTAGTTTTATAAGAATTATTCAAAATAAAGGAATAGAAACAAGTGCTGATATATTTTACATATTATTTGGTATTGCTTTAATAGCTGCTTCTATTTATATATTTATAGATCCTACATTAATCATAAGACTTATAAATGTTTTTGTAGGAATTATATTAATACTTTACTCTATTATGAACTTTATGAATTTATTAAAATATAGAAAAAATAAAACAACATCTTGGTGGATATATTTCTCTTTTGTAATAATAATATTTATATTAGGTATTTTTGTTATAATAAATCCATTATTCTTAGCTAAGATAATGACTAGATTAGAAGGAGCTACATTATGTATTAATTCTATTATTACTCTTATATTAGCAAGAAAAATAAATAAATATTTAACTGAAAATACTACTATAGTGACAGATATTGTTAAAGAATAAAAGTACTTCAATTGAAGTACTTTTTTATTGAACTAAAACTTTTTGTTTTGTTTTTAAATCTTGGCAACGAATACTTATAACAGATTCTATATTATTGCATTCTTTCATCTGAGCATTATAATCAAAAAATGCGTTTTCTAATCTTTTATTTGAACTACCATTATATAATTGTTTTGAAACAACAACAAACTTTAATTGTTTATTTAATTCATCTCTTTCTTGTGCTGCTTCTTCATAACTATCATATAATTTATAAACTCTTGTTGTATTTACAGGATTACCTTCTTTACTAAATATTGGTTGTTCTCTTCTGTTACTAATATCTACATATGGTAATAACACATCATAAACTGTATATGCAACACCTTTACTATATTTTTCCTCTTCTCTTACAACTAATACTTTACTAACAATATAACCTACTATTTTATCCTCACCTTGTGGATAAAAAGAAACCTTTCCAGGTTTATTTACTACAGCCACCGCATATTTGACATCATATTCTTGTTTCATAATATCCTCCTAAGCGCAAGAAATATTATATAAAAAAAGAATGATTTTTGCAACCATTCTTTTTATATACATTCTTGTACTGTTTTGCCTTTAGGAGCAATATGGAATACCATTGTATGTCCTGCAGATATTTCATTATAAGTCCATGTTCTCTTCTTAGGATTATTTGGATCACATACTGTATATTTACCAGTTTTAGGGTCATATCCTAATACTGCTATATAGTGACCTCCATTATTAACTGCTACGATCATCTTACCACCATTGCTTAAGAATTCATTCATATTCTTCTTTCCTAGTCCAATATGGTAATCATAATCAAGTCCATATTTTTTACATGCTTTAAATACATATGTTCCACCAACGTTATCATTATATTTCATCATATCAGCAATAGTTGATGGTGTTATAGATGTATCTCCTAACATAGTAGCAAGTACTGATGCCATAGAAGTTGGTCCACATCCACTTGATGCAATACTTTTACCCCATGATGTTTTCCATCTATGAAGTTTACCTTCAGCATCATACCAACCTTTTTGGCAATAGAATACTGGCTTATTTGCTACTCCTACTTCACTTAACAATTCTTTAAATTCTGCTGAGTTCATATCATCTGGAATTGTTCCATCATAATTTGGTAATTTTAACTCATATAATGCTTTAGCAAAATTTCTAATATCATCAGTAACATCTGCTAATAATGCGTAAGCAGATGAATCTGTAGGATCTAATTGTTTTAATTTTTCTAATTTCTTTTCTAACTCAGCTAGAATACCTTTCCAGTGTGCTATTTCAGCATCTGTACCATTTCTAACTTGAGTTGTTGTAGTTTTTCCTGTATTAGGATCAGTTGTAGTTGTTGTTGTATATGACTCCAACCATCCTATAAACGATTTTATATCTTCAATAGAGTTTTCTATATCAGGAATTAATGAATTATCTAAAAATGAATAACCTTCCATAAAAGTTAGCATTATATTATTAGCTGCTCTTATATTATTTGATAAGTTATCACATAAAGTTTTTGATTTATTTAATGCATCTAAATAAACACTCATTTTAGCTCTCATAGCGTCATAACCTTTACCCATAAGGATACTTTGTGATCCACTAATAAAGCTACTTATTTTAGAAGATGCTTCTGCAGATGAATTAGCTGTTGATTCAAGTTGAGTTATCATCGCTGAAGAGTTAGCTTGTGCTAAATCTGAACTATATACTTTTGTCATACTTCACTCTCCCATCCATAATCATCACTTTCATCTTGTTCTTCTTTTTCTTTTAATACTTTGCTAACACCATATCCTGCTGCACCTAATGCTGCTCCAACACCAATTACTGCTGCTGCAGTTTTAAGTCCATTTCCTGATTTATTAGCAGTTGGTTCTTCAGCAATATTTATTTGATCTGAATTAATTTGTTCAACAACTAATTTATCTTCAGGTATTTCTAATGCAGGTTCATTATAATCTTCAATAATTGGTTCTTCAATTATTTCTGGTGTTTCTTCTACATATGGTTCATCTACTGGTGTTTGAGTTGTTTCTTGTTGTACTGGTTCATAAGTATCTGTTCCATTTATATATTTTTTAACAGGTTTTACTGTTGGTTTTGCTTCTTGTTGTGCAGATAATTGAACTGTTTGTTGTTGAGGTATTGTTATTATTTCTGGTTTTGGTTTTTGTGGTTCTTGTTGTTCTCCACCACCTATTACTGGAGTATCTTCAACAACGTCTCCTTGTGGTTGTGTTACTGGTTCAGTAAATGTTTCTGCTGGCACTGGATTAGTTGTTTTTTCAGGTGTAGAACTACTTGGTGCTGATGATCCTGCTGAATAGCCTCCAGAATGACCTCCTGTATATCCATAATCTCTGTCATCTCCATCATTTTCTTTTTCTTTTGACCTATCTTTTAATTTCCAATCAGAACCTTTTTCAGCTAAGATACCTTCAATTTCTTTTCTAATTTCATCATTTGATGGAACATCTGAATCTTTATCCTCTGCCAAAGCTACGCTTCCAACTTCATAACATTTAGATTTTATATCCATATTTAAACTGCTTGCGTGACCAGCCATAACATTATCAAGTTTTACAAATCCATCACCAACTTTAGATACTGTTGTTGCTTCATCTGCTATTCTTCTAAATAACTCTTTACAAGAACCTAAAAGTGTCTCTACTACTCCTGGTTCCATAGATGGACATTTAGAAGTAGAATTAAAACTAACTGATGAAACACCACCATTAACACTTGCTGATGTTACACTACTTGATATTGAACTAGCATTGCTTACAATATAATCTCTATCACTTCTTGTAGTTTCACTCATTTTTTTACCTCTCTATCATGTATTAATTATAGCAAATTTTTTATTAAAAAAATACAATTATATATTTAAAAATTTTTTATTATTTTGTATAATGTATAATAGGAGATGATAAATATGGCAATTCAAAAAGTTATGCTTAATGAAGAAGAAATTTTTATCGATGATGAAGTTGATTCTAAAGAAACTGGAATTGTTATAAATAATGAGAATTTAGAAAAAACAGTTGTTGTAAATCCTATTGATGAAGAAGAACTAAATGATAAAACATCTTTAGATATCTTTGGAGGAGACAATGAATAGCCTATTTTATGATTCTTCTAGAAAAAATGAAATGCAAGCTTTTCTAGACCGTATTTATCAAATTTCCAAACAAAATTCAAATATAAAAATTAATAAAAATGTTATATATAATCAATTACGTTATGGCCTATTACCTAAAGGTGAATTAGATGGTCGTGGACGTGGTAAAAGCAATAGACAATTTTTTGAAAAATGGTCTAGAGACTTTTCATATAAAAGAAATGTTAATGCTTTTTGTGATGAATTAACTAATCCATATTGGTTTCAATTTACTAATAAATTACCTATTGGAAAAGATTATATTAAACTATATATTTCTATAAATGCTCCTCATATGTATAGAGCTGTTAGTGAACTATTTTCATTTATAGAAGAACAAAATATATTTCATATATCTCAAGTATCTTGTGAAGCAAGACTTGATAATGTTATTATTAGATTAGGTAAAAATGATATTAAATCACTTGAAAAAATAATTGAATATATAAATAGTAATAAATATATTAAATCTGGTTTAAATGAAAATATACCATTTATTCCAACTATTAATGGTGTTGGTGTTATAAATGAACATGGTAATAGTTTTACTACTGATATATCTATTTATATAAGTAATTATATTAATAAATGTATTGATTCTAATATTAAACCTAGTGTTGATGATTTTAGAAATTATATTAGAACTTTTTGTACTGATAAAGATTTAGTTGAAGCATTTGAAAATGCTTATACTGGTAGAAGTGAATTTAAACCTAAGGAAAAAAGAATTGAAAAATCTAATTTATCTTTAGAACAAAAAACATATTTACTTGTAGATGCTTTAAAAGCAACATATTTAAAATATGGTATTATACAAGTAAGAGCTGCTTTAGAAAGTGCTGTTATAGATGATGATTTTAGTAAATTTTCTAATGGTGATGGTTTAAAATTAAGAGATAAAATTAGAAATAATTTAACATCTAAAGATATTATGCAAATTATTAAATATGCATTACCTAATTTTATATATCCTAAATTAATAGCAAAAGATGAAATTGGTAAAATAACTCAATTTGTTAATATCTTGTTTGAAAATCAATTAGTTTTAGAATTAGATGAATCTTGTTTAGCTACTGTTGAAAAATATGATGCTGAATATTTGGAAAAAGCTATAAGAAAATATATGTCTTATGGTGATCCTACTGGATTTACTAGACATTTAGGTAATTCTAAAATTAATTTTAGAGAAACAATAATGAAAATTAAACATACTGATTTCTTAAATTATATAAAAATATCCTTAAAATTAAAGGGATATGATATAGATGATGAAATTGAAGCTGATATACCTGGTATTTATGCCAATACTATATCAAACTCTAGATATACATCTCTAACTGATAGTCCTGTATTATCTAGATAAGGAGGTTTTATGAATACTTGTCCCAATTGTGGAAAAAAATTAAATCAAGGAGAAACTGTTTGTACTAACTGTGGTGTTAATATTTTAGAAGAAAAAGAAATTATTGAAAATACAGTTGAACAAAATGAAGATATTAGACCAAAAAGATTTGTATCTAAAAAACACTATGGTCCTAACCTATTTAAACATGATGAAGATTTCTTATTATTAAATGAATATATAGGTAAAAATGTTGCTAAAATGAAAAATGGATTTTCATGGTGTTCATTCTTCTTTGGACCATTTTATATGTTCTATAGAAAGATGTGGGTACTAGGAGTAATTACACTTATTCTTTATGCTTTACCTGGAATGTTAATACCAAATGCTACTATTGCCTTAGTTGTTGAATTAATGATTTCATTAGTACTTGGTGTTAAATTTAAAGATATTTATTTAGATAAAGCACTTAAAGAAATAGATATTATTAAAGCAAACAATCCTGATAAAAGTGATGAGGATTTAATTCCTGATGTTGCTTATAAAGGTGGTGTTTCTCAAATAGCTTTAATGGTAGTAATAGGAATTATTATTGTTGCAGTTATAGTTAATGGTGCTCTTGTATTATCTGGTCTTAAAACAGCAGGTGGTTCTATTTATGAATTTGCTAAAGATAGATTAAATAAAAGTAAAGATAGTTTAAATCAAATTAAGGATAACATTAGAGATAATACTGAAACAAATGCTGTAGGTGACTTATATATAGTATTCCCTAAAGGATATACTGCTACTACTGAAGTATATGAAGAAAATGCTACATTTACAAATAATGTTCTTAGTTGCAATGTTATTACTAAATATGTAGATTCTGTAGATTATAATTATAGTCCTACTGATTATTTAAATAATAAAATAAATAATAGTTTTCTAGAATACAAAAACATAAAGATAAAGAATTATGATTGGATTATGGTTAAATCACCTGATTCTTCTCCAAGATTTGTAACATATGTTGCTACATATGAAGGTAAAATATATGATGTAACATTTGAAACAAATTCAGAGAATCCAGAATTATGTTTTGTAAGTTCTGATGCAGCTGCATTAACATTCTTATTCAAACAAAAAAGAGATTATTAAATCTCTTTTTTAATACTCTTTTATATTATTAATAACCCAAACTTTTTTAACTATTTCTATCACACCAGAATTACAATATTCACAATGTTTGTGACCTAATGTTTTAACAGGAGCACCACAATTAGGACAATTCAATCCTAATCCTTTAACATTGTTATTTAATTTACTAGCATCAATAATATAAATAAATTCTGTTTTAAATCTAGTTTGTATTTTATGACCTACTTCACTTCCCTTTTTATAAAAATATTCAAGAGAAGATGCAAATGTAATAGTAGCTATACCACCATTTACTTCATATTTATTTAATAAAGTTTTATGAATACTAATATTATCTATATCAACTTTTTTATCTTTTAAATCATCTATTTTATGTTGCGTATATGCAACTATTTTTTCATTTTTATTTTTTAAGTTATCTATATTCTTAGATTCTACTGTATCTAATACATTTATAATATTTGCTTCTGCTTTACTTTTTAATTCATTAAGATTTAAATCAGGAAAATCACGATCTATTTTATCTAAATAAATACTTTCCATAGAAGAAATAGATTTATGAGTATTTTCATCTTCAATCTTACTATTTTCAATTGCTTCTTTTAAAGTATTCGCATGAAAATATGTTTGTAAAAACTCTCTGACTCTTTTAGTAATAAAAATTATAAATATTACTATTCCACCTAATAAAAGAAATATAACTACTAGTTCAATAATTAACCATACCATATTAAATACCTCAAATATATTTTAACATAAAAAAGGTATATGTCCTAGAACATTATACCCTTTTTGTTTAATTAATATGCTTTTACATAAATTCTATCTGGGCATCCACCTGAAAGACTATTTCCTTTAAATATACTATTAGTCTTTTTGTCTGAAACCTTTCCATCATTTATAGTAACAACATGCTCATAAAATCTAACTTTTTCACAAGTGTCTTCATCTTCAAGCTCTATATAATAAATTTTATCATTCTTGATTTCCCACAAATGAAATGACTCATAACTATCTTTATAAATATATTTACCACTTCCATCACCTGTAAATGTAGCAAATCCATAATTTACTGAAGCTTCCATATCCAATATTAATTTTCCATCACTATTTATAATAAATAATTCTTCTCCTCCAATTGGGGAATAACCAAATACATCTAATATCGCATATTCTTTTTTATTATTATCAACTATCACTTTGACATCTTTAATAATAGTTGCAACACCTGGAGAACTACAATCATCTTCATCACAGTCATCATAGAATAATTCGTATACTTCATTTTTCTCTGCATTTATTACTTTCTTATCATTAAAGAAAACATCATAATAATATCTTTGATTATATTCATTTAATTCTTTATCATATTCTTTTAAACGATAGAATTTTATACTTAATGTTACCTCTTTTTTATTTATTGTGGCCTTTTTTGACACCGTTGTAAAATAATCTGCCTTTGAAATAATTTCACTTTTAGAATATAACTTTTTAGCTTCTTCTGAATAATTACTTGAATCTGCTAGAGATTTTGTTTTACCTTTATATCTAAGTTTAATATCATTTCCAGTATCATAAACTACTAAATAATTTTCATATTTGTGAGCTTCATTAACCATTATTAATACATCTTTATACATAGCATCTTTAGTTTTATAACTTCCTAAAGATAACCATTCATCAGGTATTTGATTTTTAACATAATTACTATCCATAATAGTTCTTGTTTCAACTTTTTTACCATCTTTTAATACATAATAATAAAATGAATTTTTAACTAAATATTTACTTATAGCTTCATAACCTGAGGTTGATTTTAAAGAACATTCATCTTGCTTACATTCATATACTTTTTCTAATTTATCTTGTTTTAATTGTTCAACATTTTTATCATAAACATCTTTTGGTAAATTATAAAATGCTACATCATAATTAACATATGCATATTCATCATTAAGCATTTTTACTCTACCTACATAATCATATAAATTAACATTACTAGATTTTTTATTTTTTGTTGATTCAGCTATTACTAAATCATAAACTGTTTTAAATGGAATATCTTTTTTAGAAGTTTTAATATCATAATCTATTACTAAATTAGATGTTTCTTTAAATAAACTTTTATATTGATAATATTCTTTATTAGCATCATCACAATGATCCCAACCATATCCTTCCCATTCATCAATAACATCTTTAGGATTATTATTTTCAGTTGGGTTTAATACATACCAGGCTAAATCTTGTTCTAATTCAAGAATACTATTTGTTTTTTCAAAAATATAATTATTATAAATTAATTTGTTACCATCAAGTTTCATTTCATAATCTTTAGTCATTTCATGATTAGTATAATAACATAGAACACATCCATCATCATTACCATATTTAATCTTTTCACTAAAAGTAATATCTTCATCATCAACTTCATATGTTCCGACTGATGTAACAACTGAATTAGCTTGAGCTAATCTAAATACTTTATTATCTCTTATATATAAGAAATATTTTCCATCATCTGTTTGAGCAATATAATTACCCACAAGTGAACTTTTTTCTTCTACATCATCATTTATGTTATTAGTAGGATTGTTCTTTCTAGAAAACTCTTTTATTCCAATAAATACACCTAGAGATACAACTATTACTGCTAATATACATATAATTATTATTAAAGATTTTCTCGTTTTATTCTCTTCTTCCATACTACACCTCTATTATATTATATCATTATATAAATACTTTTCTTCATTTAAAAAGAGTTGTTTACACAACTCTTTTTTTATTAAGAACCTGCACTATTATAGTGCTTCATACCTATTTTAAATGATAACAGACATGGTATTAAAAATACCAATACTAATAGTGGTGAAAACATATATAATATATTTTCAGATTTATCAATAAAATATAGTAATGGATAGTAATTTATAAAACCATATGGAATTATAAATGTGAAGAAGAAGACAACTCCTTTTCTATAAATAGAAATTGGATATTGTGCTAGATTCTTACCACCATCTGTGAATAAGTTCTTAACTTCTAATCCTTGTATAGTAATAAAACAATAAGACGCAGTTAACACAAACAACCCAAAAAATATTAAAACTGAAGCAATCATCATTAATAATAAAACTACAACTTTACCTATATTCCATACTATATCTAGATTAATTAATGCTATTGCCATTACAATTAATGACTGTAATACTCTAAATATTTTAATAAAATCTATTTTAGAACACATTACTTGAAATAATATTCCTTGAGGTCTGACTAAAAATCTATCTAGACTTCCATCTATAATTAGATCTTCAAATTTATCAATTCCTCTAAAAAATGTTTCAGTAATTGCATAACCAAAATGAATTATTGAAAAACATAGTAATATTTCATAAACATTAAAACCTTTTATATTATCAAACTTATCAAATAAAGCTATGATAATAAAATAATATGTAAAGAATACAAAAAATTGACTTATGGAATTCATTATAAAAGATGCTTTATATTCTACTTGGCTTTTTATATTGTTTTTAAAACTTTCAATATAAAGCTTAACCACCTTGAATAACCGCCTTTTTAAGAGCATATTTTGATAATAAATAACCAAAGGTAATACTTATAGTCATCCATATAAAACTTCCAATTAGAAGTGTTTTTCCCTCTGAAAGGCCTATACTACCAGAATAAATTCTATATGGAAAATCTCCTATGAATCTAAATGGTAATATATACGCTATTTTCTTCATCCATAATGGGAAGAAAGGTATTGGAATAACTAATCCCATAAAAACTTCAGCTACCATTGAATATGCGCTTGTAATTCCTCTAGAATCAAGTGTAAACATTGTAATAATGTGAACTATTAATGATAATGATGTTACTAATAAACAAGATAAACCTAGTGAGAAAATAAACATCAGAAAATTATCTAATGTCGGAGGTAAACATAACTTATATGGATAAGGTAATAACATACCAATTATAATAATTGGTAAACATCTAAGAAGTGTTGATACAATTCTTTCTGCTAACATCTTAGTATAAAATTTAAGATAGAAATTTTGTGGTCTTATGAGTTCATAAGCCAAATTTCCATTAC
>JAEEGL011164757.1_pt1 | contig 33368 bp, 56 predicted proteins | sample 9134231 | NCBI WGS metagenome assembly JAEEGL01 (sample SAMN16246548, study PRJNA631951) | gut metagenome | biome: gut microbiome; feature: rumen; material: fiber-attached | host: Bos | place: Iran: Karaj | collected 2018-10 | reverse complement strand
ATGATAAAGCCAATCCTATGAGAAAGACCCGTGAGATTTCTTATAGCGGTGAATTTACTAAGCATCCTGTTCCTTGTACAAATCCTGATGGCAGTTCACTTCTTACACCTGATGAGGAAGCTGTACTTGAGAAGTATACTGATGCAATGGAAGATGTTTGGGATGAAGAGGATCCTGATAGGAGAGCAAAGCTTCTTGAAAAGGTAAATGCCGATCCTAATACAGCTGAGCTTCGTAAGATTTATAAGAATGTTCTTAATGAGATTAAGTCTTTCTGCCCTGATCTTAATGAGGAGCTTGGATTCAAACCTTGGCCTGATGCTCTTGCAAAGAGAGTACAGCATTGGATTGATATCGTACTTTCAGGTAATGATCCTGCTTCAAGTGCAGCAGTTCCTGAAGGAGCAAAGGAAGAAACTTCTACTGCAACAGTAGAGGAAGCTGAGGAAACACCAGTAGGCGGTCCTGATAGCGATGAGGATCTTCCATTCTAAAAAACTAAGTCTAGAGAGAGTGAAATCTCTCTAGATTTCTAAATAAATATATAAAATAATTATATGACAATCGATGGTGTAAATGAAATAAGACTTCATGCTCTTGAACTTGCTGTTGATTTTTTAAGAGATGAATCTTCTGGTATATCTATATTGAAAGTAGATGATAAAAAAAGTGATGTTTTTACATTAGCTGATAAGATTTATAACTATATAACATGTGTGAATTAATATGCAAGAAAGTAGATTAGACAGTTTAAAAGATAAAGTAAATGCTCTTGGTGCTGATACTATTATGGGGGCAATGTCTCAAGTAGGTGAAGAATATAGAGACCGTGTTGAAAAACTTGAAGAAGCAGTTGCAGAATCAAATGAAAATGAAAAAGCTACTGCAGAAGGTGCAATTACAGGTGATACTCTTGAAGCAATGAAGAGAATGGGCTATTTTAGAAAAACCCGTCCTATTGAAAGAGATAATAGAAAAATTGGAAGAAATGATCCATGCCCTTGTGGAGCAGTTGATGAAAATGGTAAACCTAAAAAGTATAAAAATTGTTGTTTAAATACCGGTAGATATGAAACAACACACTATGTTTAATATTATATTTTATATTTTTATTTAAAAGACATAGACTGATGTTTATGTCTTTTTTCCAAATTATATTTAATTATTATATATGGCTAAATATGATTTCTTAATAGTAGGAGCCGGATTTTTTGGTGCTGTATGTGCAAGGAAACTTACAGATGCAGGACTTAGATGCCTTATTATAGAAAAAGAAAATACAGTCGGTGGATTATCCAGAGATGAAATTAAAGATAATATTCTTATTCATAAATCTGGAGAACATATATTATATACTGATGATTCTGATATTTGGGAATTTTTAAATAAATATGGAAAGATTAATACTGTTAATAAATATATTAAATGTTTAAATCAAAACAGATATTATTCATTTCCTCTTAATATGAATTTGTTCAGTGAAGTATATAATAAGGTATATCCTAAAGATGTAGATAATATTGTAAATCTTGATGTTAAAAATTACGGATGTGAATATCAGCGTAATTTTGAAGAAGATGCTATATATAAAGCTGGATTTAAAGCATATATGCTTACAATGAAAGGATATTATGAAAAACTTTACGGTGAAGAAGCAAAGGACCTTTCATTAGCAGTAAGCAGGGATTTAGAAAAGAAATTAGATTATAGTAACGGTTATTACAGTAACAAGTATTACGGTATTCCGGAAGAAGGATATACAAAACTTATTGAAAATATTATTGGTGATGATATTGATATTCTTTTAAATAAGGATTTTTTAAAAACAAAAAATAAGTTTTTAAGTCTTGCCGATTACGTTATTTATACAGGGCCGATTGATAGATTTTGTGATTATATATATGGACCATTATCTTGGAGAAAATTAAATTTTGAATTAAAAGATTTTTCTAATGAAGGTAAATATTTCTTAGGCATAGGTGACGTAAGAGTTTCTGATCCAAATAATTCTTTATTAGAAATGATTGAACATAAAAGTATTGTTCCAACTGAAAGCAATAAAAATTATATATCATATATTACTGTTGATAAATGGAAGCAGAATGATACTGGACATTTTTGTATAAATAATGAGGCTACAGAAGAATTATTAGATAAATATATAGATTTAGTAAGACAAGACTATCCTAATATTATATTTGGCGGCAGACAAGGTTTATATAGAAATTTAAGCATTTGTGAAAGTATAAGGCTTGCTTTTGATTTATGTGATGATATCACTAAAGGATTAAATAAGGAGGAGTAAAGTTTATTATTAAATATATAAATATCCCAAAATTAAATATGTCTAATGTTTCAAGAGTTTTAGGTACCAACGAAAGCAATGATAAGTGTTTAGTATTTTATAATAAGTATTCACTTGATTCATTATTCGGAGCAGGTATTATAAAATATATTTGTGAAAATATAACAGATGTTGCTGAAGTTGTTGACTGTCTTTCAGTAGATTTATTTGATGATAATTTTGATTTAGCACTTTATAAGAATGTAACATTTGTTGGCTGTTATCCATCTAAAGAACAAATAGTTAGTTTATTAGATATGTTTGAAGATAAATTATTATTTGTTACATGTGATACAGATGATTATAATTTCATTAAGAAATGTGCAAAGAAATTAAATATTGAATATTCAAAAGAAGATTCATGTGCATTAAATTTATATAAAATTGCATTTGGTGAATTTGAAGATAATATCTTTGATTTAGTTAAAGTAATATCAGCTGGTACATTAAAACAATTTGATAGTGAATATTATGCAAACTATAAAGCTTTTGAATTAGCATTTTTAGTAGAACATAACACTGATAATTTTGATAACTTCTATACAAATTATATTGAAAAGATTTGTGAAGGAGATATAGTAGAATTATCAACAAGTATTGATTCATTAATTGATGAAGGTAAAGATATTATTGCAGGTAATGTAGGATCATTATTCCCAAATATTAAAAATATCAAAGAAACACCTTGGACTGTATCAGTATATAATAAAGCATATGCAGTATATAGTTCAATTCCTGTAGTTGATGATAATGTAATACTTGCATGGTTCAGTGATGCAAATATTGTAATAAATATTTATAAAGAAGATAAAGATAATTGGGGTATCGAATTATTTAAAGCAGATCATAGTGATGAATATACTGCTGAATTAGAAACACTTGATACAAGAATTACTGAATTAAAAGCTTTATTAGCAAATCCAACTCAAGATACTGATCTTATTAGAACAGCAAAAGAATTAAGAGAAAAAACAGCAAGATATACAGAAGTAAGTTTATTACTCAATTTCAATTGTGGTGCATACTTAGAAAAATATTATAAAGGAAGTGGTACAGAAGACCACGGTTATGTAAAAATTTCTAATAAATTGTTCGCAAAACTTTTAGAAACTAAATCTTTATAATATACTTTATAAAATATTTATTTGTAAGGGAAATTGATTTTCAGTTTCCCTTTTTCATTGAATTTATTTTAATTTCTCCTATATTAATTATGATTTATAAAAATATATTTATATGAAGTTAGTTAAAATAAAATGTATTAGGAAGATTTCAACAGAATTTACTCCTAGCAATACTATATATCGAATGTCTGATTTTACCAATGAACAAGTACGCGGGGCATTTGATATGTATATTGATGTGGAATATATTTTGAATGTTTCTGATATAACATATAAGACTGTTAATGGGGAGCGGTATTATGGGTATAAAGTAGTTATGAAGAATGGCGTTACATTCTGGATTAAAACTTCTGGTCCTAAAGTATATGATTATATTGCTGAATATATACCTGGTCAGGTAACGAATGTACCGATAAAAAAATCCGAACACTTAAATACAAAACTAAGAAAGAATGGCTGATTTTGTACAATTTTCATATTTTGCAAAAAATAATATTGAAAACTTAAACCAGGATAATTTCATTAAACTAAAGAAAGGATATTTAAATATCAATCATATTATAATTATTTCTGATATATTATCTGAAAGAATTAAATTTACTGTATGGGAGCATACTAATAGTACAATAGATTGGCATGATGAAGATCAGTTAGTAAAATATTTTACAATTAAGACAGTAGATAATGAAATTTATTTCTGTTTACAAGAAGAATTAAATAAATTTATAAATGTCAAAGAAGATAATTATATTTCTTGATGATTACAGGAAGCCAAACAAATATGTAAACATGAATATTAACCGTGTTTACCAGGCATATAATGCCCAAGAGTTTTATGATTTGCTTCCCAAATTATATCGAAAATATAACAGAATTGATGAAGTATGGTTTGATCATGATCTTGGACCTGTTGAATGTGGGACTGGTTATGAATGTGCAAAGTATCTGGTAGATTTTTGTATGGATCATGATATGCCTTTACCTGAATATCATATTCAAAGTGCAAATCCAGTAGGAAGTGCGAATATAGATTCCTATCTTAAATCATATTTGAAGAGTTTAAATATTTAAACTCTTCTTTTCTATATTAATATATATTATGTTTGATTATGAATAAATATTTATATAGAAATTTTTTCCAATGGTATAAAGAAGAACATGCTAAATGGGATAAAGAAAATCCACATAATATGTATGATTGTGGAATAAGTAATGAAATGTTCAAATATTTTATTTTAGAATATCTTTATAATGGTCCTATTACAGCAAATGATTATTCAAAATTAGTAACTATATTTAAAAAATATTCTAAGCGATATAGAAGAGAAAAATTTGTTAAAAAATTTTTAGGAAAAGAATATAAAGATATACGATGCAAAAAAGATAGTACTTTTGAATATCTTTATTATAGAGATAAAAGTTTTTCAGATTATTTTGAAAATAAAATAAATATAACTGATGAAGAATTTGTAAGATATTGTCAATTATATCTTGATGGACTTTATCTTGATGAAGGATGTTGTGGGGTTACGCAGTATAATCTTAATTCTTTACATGATATTTTAATTAAACATTCAAAGCGATTCAGAATTGAAAAGTATTTATATAAGTTATTTAAATAATGGCAAAACAAAGAAAATATGAATATGATAAATTTATAAAAATCAAATTTATTGTTACAGATCGAGAAGGATACTTTTATGATAGATATAACGGTAAATTAGATTTAGATGAAACATATATTAATGTTGAGTATATTACAGAAATAACTCCCATTCAAAAAACTGAATATATAATTAAAAACTATAATGATAGTTTATGTACGACTAGGGAGCTTTCTTTATTTTCAGTTTATCTAAGTACAGACCGTAAATTTTATTTACTTCAATCAGAATATAAAAAATTTAAAGATATAATACATGGATAAAAAATATTTAATAGTTTATCATTTAGAAGATAATGATGGATGTTGCAGCGCAGCAATATTTAAGTATTATCTTGTTAATAATCTTAATGTTCCTGAAAGTAACATTGGACTTTTCCCGGCAACATATGCTATACTTGATACAGTAATGGCTAATAATTTTTCTGAATTTGCTGGCTATGATGTATTGATCATGACAGATATATCATTTAATAATTTCACAGCAATGGAAATGGTTTATGATATGTTCGGTAAAGCTAATTTTACATGGGTAGATCATCATGCTCCTATTATTAAAACTTCAATAGAAAGGAAATATGATATACTTATCAATGGTGTAAGAGATACTTCCCGCAGTGCAATTCTTAATGCATATAAGTATTGCTTTGATAATCTTGATATAATGTATAATGCCGGCAAAGCACCAATTATACTTAGATATCTTTCTGCATGGGACAGTTGGACTACTTCCCGTGAAAATCTTGATTTTGAAAAAACAAGGAATATTAATACAGGATTTACTTCTGAATCACAGCTTTCTGTTGATTATTGGTATAAAATAATGAGTCCTATTCTTTTTTCTGATCCTGATTCTACAAAAATAGCAAAGTTCTTAGATGATATGGAAGAAAGGGGCAGAAAGATTAATGAAGTAACCGATAAGAAAAATGAAGAGCTTGTAAAGAATTGTGGAATCGGTGGGTTTACTGTAGATGGAAAAAGAAGTTGTATTATGTTATTTACATCTGGCGCAACAAATAGTCTTATGTTTAAAACTGTAAGGGGTATTTATGATAATGCTGTTTGTTTTAAAACAACTTCTACTGGAAATGTCATTATATCAATGTATAATGTAATTGATACACATGATTTCCATTGTGGAGAATATCTTCATAAAACATATGGCGGTGGTGGACATGAAGGGGCAGCTGGTGCTACTATAAGTTTTGAAACATTTACGAAGATTTTAAAGACTAAAAACATTTAATATATTATTTTTATATATAAAATGATATATATTAACAAATGAAGTCATTAAAAGATTACTTCTTTGAAGATGAAGATAAATTCGTATCAATTGAATATAATACAACTACTAGTGATGATGTAACATTAGCGGGAGCAATTAATGATCCAGAAAATGGCGAAGCACAAGGTCCAGTAGATCCTGAAGATGTATTACCTGGCGGGGCAAATCTTTCACTAGTAGGTGAACTTAGACTTTACTCAGAAACATCAGAAATTTTTAAAGAAAGAAAAAGAAAAATTGCAAGTGTATTTAAAAGTAAGTTGAAAGATGAAGAAGTAACAGTTAATAGAGTTAAATTTACAAAGATTTTTGATTATTACATTAACCATTTAATTCATGAGTATAAAAAGAAAGTTGATGAAAATTGTAAATTGAATGTTTCTTCAAAAGATGAACTAAAACGACAATTAGCAAGTGATATAGTAATGTTAATCAGAAATATGGAAGTTATTCCGACAATCTAAGACTTAACTTAATGTTAAGTCTTTTTTTATTAATTGAATTTTTATTTTTTATTACTATATTAAATTGTAATTTAAAAAGTAAATTTATGTTTGGAAAAAATGATTTGATTTATTTTGGCGCTATCCTTTTACTCAATGGTAAAGATAGATTTATTACAGATAGCCAAATCGATGAAGCTGTTGAAGTTGCATCTATTGTATTTAATAAAGTATTTACCGATGAAAATTAATATTAAAAAAATAATTATTATCTTACTTTTATTTATTCCTGTTATTTCTTTTGCTCAGCAAACTGAAAAGCAAAAAGAAACCAAACAGGAAGATGTCGTTATTACAATCAATGTAACAAAGATTAATAAGACTATCGGTAAGGTTGTAGGATTTATTCGTAGTGAGAAGAAACAATTTAAACAAGAAATTGTTGATAATCTTACTCCGGAGGAACTTCAAGGATATAAAGAAGCAAAAGAAAATCTTGATTATAAATTGAAATATATTCATGATGCTATCCATGCAGGATGGGCACAAGGATGGAGAGGTGAATCATATTCGCCTCCATATAAGCATAAATAAATTTATATAAATTATGGATTGGATTTGGATTATTGCATTTATTGCAGTATTGATAATCGGATGTATCTGCGTTTATAAAAGTGCAGAAGTACATGAGCTTCATAAGATTAGAGCAGCTTTTGAAGATAAGAAGCATGAAATTGAACAGATAATGAATTCTGATGATGTTTATACTGTTAAGCTTCGTGAAGCTGAAATCAATGAAATCAATGAGCTTGAAAAAATAATTGATATTGAGATTGATCATTTGAAGTTATATGATTTAAGACGTTTTGGTATAGACTAATGAAAAAAATTATTTTTATACTTTTATCTATATTTATAATATCTGCTTGCTATAAGACAGAGATATATAAACCAGAACTTACACCGGGATTTTTCCATAGTGAATGTTCTATCGGTGATTCATTATTTTATTATATGAATTGTAATGTAAATTATGAATATGCCGATATACAGTTTATAAGAAAAAAAGTAAAAACCATTAACGAATATCATTATCTTTTTGATAATAGAGAATATACTATTAAAAAAGATACTGTTATTACTTTGATGGAAGACTATAAGTATTATGGAGATTTATTTAAATATATGCTTATAGATAAAAACCAAGGAAGCAGAGATACTACAATATTCAAAATAACTCCTAATATGTATTGTACATGGGAATGCTTTGATAAAATGTATAATAAATATGTTAAAGATTGATAAAAATGTACATGTCAAACCAGATTTATTAGATGGAATATTTGATAAAATTTTAAAGGTTGATAATAAAATTTTAGAAGCTGCTAAAAATTTTGAAAAAGAATATATAGTAGTTTGGAAAGATGAAAATAAATTAAATTATAGTGAATTATGGAAGGAACAGGATTTGCAACCCCGGCGTCAACAATGGGATTTGGATCTCCAAGTGCCCCGGCTGAAAATGGCGAGGTAGGAAGTGGTGATACTTTTGTATCTGAACAACCTAAAAAGAAAAAGAAAATGAAACCGCTTAAAGATTATATTAAATCTAAAAAGAAATGACTAAAGACGAATTTAATGCTTGGTTAAAAGAACATAATGGTAAATGTTCTATAAAAGATCTTGAAGAATTAGGATTTACTTATCATCCACATTCTCCTTATGGTTATTGGACTGATGAGAAAAATGAATTTGCTTTAATCTTTGAAGATTCTATTGTTGAACCTTATCAGCCGCCTAAAACAGAAGAAGTTCTTAAACAGATGGAAACATTTTTAGATGCACAACATTATGAAAGTGTAACTGATTATGATTCTGTATTTTCTAATAAGAAATTTTACGATAAGTTTTATGAACGAAAAGGAAGAAAATATTCTAGAGTTAGATAAGATATATGATATTTTAAAGAATCATCCTTATGTAAATGATGTTACTATAAAAAATGGTAAATCATTTATGGAAGAATTCTCAAGAATATGGTATTGGGCATTTTCTGATAAGAGTGATAAATATTTTTATTGGCATGAATCAAGAGTTGCTAAATCACCTGAACTTGCACTTCTTGTAATTGAATCTCATGATATTAATTCTTTAAATGCTACTCTTAGAGAAGAAACTCTTGAAATTCATCATAGATATATGATGGATATTCTTGATGTTTTGCGTTCATATTTTAATGAAGGGCCTAAGATTAAGTATTTTAATACAAGAGTACTTGTAAAAGTAAATAAACATTGGAAATGGAGATGTTTTCTTTATACATATAAAGAAATAGAACCAAGTAAATGGAAAGGTATTAATTGTATTCCTGAAAGACAAGTTGAAAGTATAATTGAAAAGTATAATAAAAGAATAGAATATTATAAATCTATAAATAATTTAAGATATGCTGACTTTTGTTTAGAAGAACTTGTTGATTTACAGTTAAAAAATGGCGAATACCATATTATCATACCTGATGAAGATTGGGATAAGTATTTTATAAATTATAAAGAAAATGAATAATAATTTAACACAAGAAGAGAAAATTTGGTTTGAAGAACTTAAAAAGGATATTCCTATTAATTTACTTTCAAATGAAGATTTTGAAACCCTTAAAAATATTAAATTTACACCAGAAGCTATAAAATTTGTAAACAGTAAAACAGGTTTAGGATTAAAATTAAGTAAAGCGTACGTTGACCTTTATATTAAAGAAAATTATGAGTAATATTGTAGAACGACTTAAAGAACATCTTGCTTCAATGACTGAAGAAGAAAAACAGAAAGAATGGGAAGAACTTAAGAAGTGGAATGATGTTGGTCCTACTGTTGAAGAATATATAAATGGTATTAAAGAAAATGTCAAAGAAAAAATAGAATACTGTGAAAAAGAAATCCATCGTCTTGAACTTAGTGGTGAATGGACAAAGTGTAAAGAAAAATGGAGATACTTAAAGAAAGTTCTTAAATATTGGACTAATTATTTAAGTAAACTTAACGTAAAGGAAAAATGAAAAAAGACAGACATAGACCAGGATATTATACTGAATATAATAAAAAACATCCAGAACGTCTTAATAGAGGTTATACTAAAGGTTATAAGAATGGTAATGTATGGGAAGGAAAAATAGAGACTAAGAAACCTCAAAGAACCTGGTATGACAGAATGTTTAATCCTACATTTTCTGAATTACTTTATGATAAGGTTTTTGTAGAATGGCATGATGATGACTGGGAAGAAGATTAATGCTTATTATTAATTTCAGGTATAAAAAATTGTAAAAAATTTAAACCTGAAGTATCTTAGTTTAAGTGTAGCGGGAAAACAATGGCCGGTTGCTTAGCAAGGACCAGAAGATGGAGGTTCGAATCCTCCAGATACATCAATAAATATATTCTTTATCATTATGGAAGATTTTAGTTATCTTTCTTCCGGATTGATAATAGTGCACAAAGAAGATAATAGAAACTTAATGGAAATTATTGATCAAGTAATATCGGAAGAAAATGAAGAAACCGGGCAGTAACGCTCGGTTTTATTTTTATATATAGAAATATATATAAATTAATAATGAAGATAGTAAATTTTGAAGGTACAAATCTTTATGTTAATTCATTAATTCCATTTCCTGGATATATTGCCATGATGTTCTTTGGTTTTATTTTCTATCAAAAAAACTGTGAAAGTTATTTATCTGATCCTAATAAAAAAGAAAGAATCAGAACAATGATAAACCATGAAAATATTCACTTAGAGCAGATTAAAGATTTTGGATTATTATTTAAGTGGTGTAAACCATTACAGATTCTTATTGGCGGAATCTTTTTCTATATAATTTATTTATTTGAATGGATAATACGTTTATTTATTAACGGTCCATCAAAAGCTTACAAAAATATCTCTTTTGAGAAAGAAGCATACGAAAATGAGTTGGATTACGAATATATTCAAAAGAAAAGAAAGCACTTCAACCAATGGTGCAAAGAAAAAACAAGAAAAGATTAATAAAGTAAATACTATAAATAGACCTACTATAAAGGATCCGGCAAATAATATTCAATTAATCTCTTTCGGCGGTGAATTACCTGCAGCAGTAGTAATCGGTGAATTTAAAAATAGATACCCTGATTACTATAAGAATTTATATGTAATTCTTGATAATGGTCACGGTGAAGATACTCCTGGAAAAAGAAGTCCAGACGGTAAGTTTAGAGAATATAAGTTTAACAGAGTAATTGTATCTCTTATCGCTGATGAACTTGAAAAGATGGGTATTCCTTATTGTATTCTTGTTCCTGAAACTAATGATATTTCTTTAAAGGAAAGAGTTATTAGAGCTAATAAGATTCATAAAGAACAGCATGCTAATGGCAAAACTGTTATCCTTTTATCAGTACATGCAAATGCTGCAGCAGGTTCAGGTTGGTCTAATGCTACAGGTTGGTCAGGATGGACAAGTAAGGGTGTAACAGAAAGTGATACTGTTGCTGCATGTCTTTATCAGGCCGCACATGAAGTACTTGATGTTAAGGGAAAGAAAATCAGAAAAGATATGTCTGATGGTGATGAGGACTATGAAGAGAACTTCTATATTATTTATAAGTCAAGCATGCCTGCTGTTCTTACTGAAAACTTCTTTATGACAACAAAAACAGACGTTGCATATCTTGAATCTGAAGAAGGTAAGAAAGATATCGTTGACATTCATATTAAAGGTATACAAAAATATATTGAATTAAAATTTAATAATAAGAAATAATATGAAAAACTTAATAGATTTAATTAATGAAAAATTAGTAATTAATAAGAATGTTAATGATACTAAAGACATTCTTGTATATTCAGCTGATACAGGTGGCCGTGATCATGAATTAGCAACAGTATTTATAAAAAATACTGCTGAAGATATAGAAGATTTTGTTATGTATTGGTGGAGAGAAGAATTACCAGGTAAAAGACCTCAATCAGATAGAATTTCAGGTCCATATGATGATAAGATTAGAAAAGAATATAAAGAATATTTTGACGAAGTAAAAAACTATGTCGATGAAATAAAAGATGAATCAATGACATTAGCTGATTATATTACTAATATATATGATAATTTAAATAAAGATTCATGGATATTTGCAGATAGGATTAGATAAATAATATTTCGCGTATCATTAAATAAAAGGATGTTGAATTACTTCAATATCCTTTTCTATTTTATAATTGTAATATAAGATTAAATATGAGACCTAGAATAAAAAAATCAGAAATTACTTCCTATAATTTGGTTCCTATCGAAGAAGGTAATGGATCTGATAAATATATACAAGATAATGAAGGTATTGTTTATAAAGTAATGCCTACACATTATCTTAAATTATCACCATGGAAAGATGGCGAGGATCGTCGTGTACATGAAATTGAAAATGATAATTATAGGATGATTACATATAAGAATGCCTGTATGATTATTAATTCTCAATTCAATAATACTGTAGAGGACTGGGAATTTAACGGCAAACAATATATTGCTAATGCAATTGGTGATAATAAGAATATTGATGAATATAGTTATTTACTTAGTACACTTCCTAATCATACAATTACTATATCATCTAATGATAATTTATCAGAGCTTAAACTTATTAGGCATAAAGGTAAGATGTATTATATATTAATTATCAATGAATATTTACCCAGAGTAAAAGCATATGACCTTTTCGGTAATTTTTGTATGTGGGCTGGCATTGATAATTGTAAACCGGTATTTTGTAAAACTGATAGGAGATATATCTAATGAAAACTTATATTCTTATACCAACCTGGCGAATTGAAGATTATAGTTCTGAAAATCCATCATGGAAAGATCAGCAATATGATATTCCTCATTATTTTATGAAAATATTTCATTCAAAGAAAGATATTGAAAAATATTTGAATGAATATAATAATTATAAGGATTTAAAAGAAGCAGAAAATACTATAGAATCAAAACTTCATAAGATAATGATAGATAAAATATCTGATAAATATAAAGATGATTTTAAAAAATATTGGAAACATACAAATTTTTATCGTGATATAACTTGGTGGGTAATAACATGTGATGATGATCCGTCAAAAGAAAATAGAATTGGAATAATGCAAAGAATGTATAATTCAAAGAAAGATCATTCATATTGGAAATATTGTACATATTTTGGCGGAAAGGCTTGGAAGGAATCATTATTATTTCATAAATTTTATTTCTAAGGAAATTCATTTGAATTTCCTTTTTTTATTTCTATATTATGATGTAAATAATAAATAAAATTATGAAAATTAATACTACAAAAATAATGAAATCCCATTATAATTCAGATGATATGGGAAGAGGAAAATCTAATAACGCTAAGCGCCGCATGAAGAATATGCTTAACGCTAAAGTAAATCGTATGTTGGATAAAATATTTACTAAGTAATTATGAAACTTAATGAATTTATTGATAAGTTAGTTAAATTCCGCGATGAAAATAATGCGGGAGAATTTGAAGTTTTTACTAATGAATTGGAATATGATGTAATGTGTGGAGAAATCCAAGATGTATATCGTGATCCTATTTCTTTGACTGATAAAGAACTTATCTTTGATAAAGATAATAGATTAGTACAAATTTGTACTGTTGATAATAACAAAGAATGTTAATATGAGTCCAACTAAAATTAATAGGCTTCTTAATGAAGCCCTTGCAAAGTATGGTAATATTGATATTATTCAATTGATTGACTATTACTGGCAAGATACATATGAAGGAGCTAATAATTGGAAAGTAAGAAAGAAACTTACTCTCCAAGATATTATAAATGCCAATCCAGATTCTACATTTCAAATTGATATTAATACTTGGCAGCCTTATGTAACTATTAGAGATATTCTTAAGTATCTCGAAAGTGAAGAAAAAGCTATTAATTATCTTCCAATTAAAGTATCTGTTTATTATGAAGATTCTAAACAGAGAGCTGAAGAATTAAGGAAAGCACATCCTAAAGAAGAAGCAGATAAGAAAGCATTTTTAGAACATGCATTTTCTTTATTTAATCCTTATAGTGAACCATATCGTTTTATTAAGAAAATTTATGATATTTAAAATATATTAATTATGAATAATAGAAAAGAAATTGAAATTTATAAAGCAATTCTTAAGATAGATAATATTCAGGATCCATTTGACAATTTTGGACCAAATTTCCCTAAAATTGGAGACTTCGTTGACCCTGATAATTATTTTTCTTATAATTTCATATATAAACTTAATAAACGTGCTGGCGGATGTCCTTGGACACTTGAAGAAATTCAATCTACAAATTGGACGCTTGAAGGCGTGAGATGGGAGAACTTCAATAAATATATGAAGTTTGAATCTGTTGATAAAATTCGCGGTAGACGTAGATTTATGACATTCAAAAATGCATATAATTTTACCGCAGAAGTTGTTGATATGCCTGAAAAAGCAAAACTTATCATTGATTATAAGAATGGTAAATATACTCTTCTTGAACTTCTTCAGATTTTTAAAGAAAAGAATTATCATACCAGAATTCATTTTGAATCAATTCTTTTTGATATTGATGGAGAAGATTATCTGGAAGCAATGACAGAACTTGAAAATGAAAAGAACTAATACTTATGGCTAGATGGAAAGAATTTGAAGATTTTTGGAATACTTCTGGTATTTTAAAAACCGATGATTTTAATGATTTGTCTAAAGAATTCGGTTTTGATAAAGATAATGTTCCAGAAACTTTAAGAGGACTTATTAAAACTGTTTGGGCATTATCAGGTATAGATGGATATAATGCTGGTAAGAAAGTTGGTTATGAAGAATGTGATGAAAGTTGGAAAGCTATTATAGATACAGCTGCTATTATATTTAAACATGGAGATCAGAAAGCAATAGATAGTGCTATAAATTTATTAATGAATAAATAATATGTGGAAAGAACTTTGGAATCTTGTTAAGATTGTAGCTGGAGGGGTTGCCTCCGGATTAATTACTGCTAAAATTATTGAAAAATTGAAGAAGTAATTACTATATTAAAAATTGAAAGAAACATTTATTATTAATTACAATCTAGTGTAAAGCTAGATTGAGCAACTAAAAATATTTAAACATAATTATTATGAGCAACAAAAGAACTTGTGGTATCGATTTGGGTACCAGTACACTATGTGTAGCAATTACCGAAAATGGTAAGTCTAAGGTTATTGAAAATGGTGAAGGTCGTAGGACCACCCCTTCTATGGTCTTTTTGAAGGGTGATGAACGTAAGATTGGTGATTCTGCCAAACGTTCTGCAATCATGAATCCTAAAAACACAGTTAATTTGATTAAACGTTTCATGGGTGTAGAGTATTCTGATGCTGATGCACAGAAGACTATGAAAAGTGTCACCTATGAAGTTGTAAATGATAATGGTCGTCCAAGAGTAAAGATTGATGATAAGACTTATACTCCTGAACAGATTTCTGCTATGTATCTTGAACATATGGTCAAGATTGCACATGATTATTACAATGAAGATGTAAAGGATGTTGTTATTACCTGCCCTGCATGGTATAATGATGTTCAGAGAAATGCTGTTAAGACTGCTGGTGAACTTGCTGGTCTTAATGTTCTTCGTGTAATTAATGAGCCTACTGCTGCTATTCTTTCTTCTGACATTGATGTTAAGAATGGTTCTAAGATAGTTATGGTTAATGACCTCGGTGGTGGTACTGAAGATGTAAGTATCTGTGAGGTTTCCGATGGTGTTATCGAGGTTCTTGCATCATTTGGTGATGTATTCCTTGGTGGTAGTAACTATGATAAGGCGGTTACTGATTGGATTGTTGAGGAATTCAAGAAGAGCAATGGATGTGATCTTTCTAAGGATCATATGGCTATGGCTCGTGTAATTGAAGCTGCTGAGAAGGCAAAGTGTGAACTTTCTTCTACTACTTCTACTGAAATTAATCTTCCTTATATTACCTCTCTTGATGGTGTTCCTCAGATGCTTGTTATGACTTTGACCCGCGCAAAGTTTGAAGCTCTTACCGCTGACCTTACTCAGAAGGTTGTTGATTGTGCTCGTCAGGCACTTGCAAAGGCTGGTAAGACTTATGACCAGCTTGATGAAATTCTTCTTATTGGTGGTTCAAGCCGTATCCCTGCTGTTCAGGAAGCTCTTGCTAAGGAGTTTGGTAAGCCTCTTAATAAGACTGCAAACTTTGATGAAGCTGTAGCACTTGGTGCTGCTAAACAGGCAAATACCATTGTTGGTGGTGAAGGTTCTGAAGATGCTGTTCTTCTTCTTGATGTAACTCCTATTTCTCTTGGTATTGAGACCATGGGTGAAGTTATGACTACCCTTATTCCTGCTAATACTACTATTCCTACAAATAAGACTCAGGTATTTACTACCGCGGTTGACAATCAGCCTGCTGTATCTATCGTAGTTCTTCAGGGTGAACGTCCTATGAGTAAGGATAATAAGGTTATCGGTCGCTTCGACCTTGACGGTATTGCTCCTGCTCCTGCTCATGTTCCTCAGATTGAGGTTAAGTTTGATATTGATGCCAATGGTATTCTTAGTGTAAGTGCAACTGACCTTGCTACTAAGAAAGAACAGCACATTACTATTAATAATCAGAATTCTCTTTCTAAGGAAGAGATTGAAAAGATTAAGGCTGATGCTGAGAAGTTCAAGGCAGAAGATGAGAAGAAAATGAAGGAAATTGAGGAACTTAATCAGATGGAAACCTTTGCTTTCCAGGTAAAGAATACTCTTGACGGTGAGCAGTTCAAGGAAAAGATTACTGATGAGCAGCGTGCCGAAATCAAGCCTCTTCTTGATGAACTTGAAGAGAAGTTGAAAACTCGTAAGCTTGATGAAATCCGTCCTGCTAAGGAGAATCTTGAAAAGGTATTCCAGCCTATTATCACAAAGATTTATCAGGATGCTGCAGCAGCTGCACAGCCTCAGAATGGTGAAGCAGGTCCTGCACCTGAAGGTGGAGCAAATCCTTTTGAAAATGTAAGTGGTAATCCTTTTGGTGATGCTCCTAAGGAGTAATATATAGAGTGCAGAGGATTACTATGTAAGAGGAGGAGGAAACTCCTCCTCTTTTTGAATTTTAAAAATATTATTCTATATTTTTATAGATTTTTAATATATTGATATGGCTAGTAAAGATTACTATGGAATTCTAGGAATTAGTAAGAATGCATCTGAAGCTGAAATTAAAGAAAGCTACCGTAAAGCAGCTTTAAAATGGCATCCAGATCGTCATGCTAATGAATCAGAAGATAAAAAGAAAGAAGCTGAAGAAAAATTTAAAGAAATCGCAGAAGCATATGCTGTACTTTCTGATCCTGATAAGAAAAGAAAGTATGATACTTATGGTACGGTAGATGATGTTCCTGATTTCTCTGGCGGATTCTCCGGATTCCCTGGATTTAACTTCGGTGGTATGGGAGATATGGATGCTGATGATATTTTTAATATCTTCCGTGGACGAGGTGGTAGAGGATCTAGAACAGAACGTCATGAACCTGGTGCAACAATCAATATGCAACTTGGTGTAACACTTGAAGAAATTTATAATGGTGCTACTAGAGATGTTGAATATGATATTGAAACCCGTTGCGGACATTGTGGAGGCCAAGGCGGACATGGACTAAAGACTTGTCCTCATTGTCATGGTTCAGGTATGATTACTGAAACCCGTTCTAATGGTTGGAGTACTATGCAGACTTCCCGTCCTTGTCCTTATTGTCAGGGTAAAGGAACTACCGTTGAGGAAGTATGTAAGGAATGTGGGGGTACCGGTGTAAAGAAACAGCATAAGACTGTTAAAGTAACTATTCCTAAGGGTATTCAAGAAGGTCAGCAGATTAAGATTGATAATGCCGGATATGAATCAAGAGATCCTAAGGGAGTAAATGGTGACTTAATTGTTACATTTATTTATCAATTCGATCAAAGCAAATATCGTGTAAACGGTAGTACACTTTATGAACTTGTTGATATTCCTTATTATGACGTAATCCTTGGATGTGAAAAAGAAGTAGTTCTTCCTAATAAGGAAAAAATTAAAGTAAAGATTCCTAAGTGTTCTTCTGATGGTAAACAGGTAACAGTACATGATAAGGGATTGAATCATGGAAATTATGTATTGGTAATTAATGTTACCTATCCTACTGCAGTAACTTCTAAGGAAGAAAAGTTGCTGGAAGATATTAAGAAATTGCATAAATAAAATAAGGGGAAATTGAATTTCCCCTTTTATTTTCTATATTAATATATAAATTGTATTGAATATGGCAAATAAAAGTAGAGAATGTTGGGTAGCTGTTAATAAGAATGGATTTATTTCATTGTTTGTAAAACAGCCTACACGTAATGAAAAAACTGGTAAGTGGGAAGGTGAGTTATACCTTGATTCAGTTGTATATAATATTATGAAAGATATTATTGCAAAATCGAATTTCAACTGGGAAAATGAACCTGAATTTTTTTCGTTTGAAAATAAACCAAAAGAAGAGTAATATGAATGCGATTGTAAAAAACACCGGTGAGAAAGTTACTGTGGAAAGAGTCGAAGTAAATATCGATTCTATGACTTCTTATTTTGTTTATGAAAATAAGGAGACACATGAGAAGTATAAGTATAATGAACTTAAATTTAATTAATTATGTGTGAATTTTGTGATAATCTTGCTAAAACTAATTTGATGCATTATGACAACTATGATGCAATGGGAATTTCTTATGGTCAATATAGTGGTGTAAATGTACAATCAAATTTATACATTAATGGAAATATGCTTATCCTTGATGGTAATGGAAGTTATCGTTCAAGATCTGATTGTTATTATGAAGATGCAGGATTAGAAATTAATAATGAAAGAGCACATAATTCTAAAGCAGATTATATAAAAATTAAATATTGCCCATTTTGCGGTAAAGAAATAAAAAGTGTTCTTTATGAAAAAACAAAAACTAATGATGAAATCATTGAGTTGAAAGATAAACTTAAAGAACTTAAAACTGATTTAGATTATTCAAATATGTTTATTAATTTTGAATGGAGTCTTAATAAAAGAACCCCAGAAGAAATTGATAAAATGGTCGAAGAAGAGCGTGCAGAAGTGGAGGCGAAGGGTTGGAAATTTACCGGTGCAAAGTCTTATGCAGAAAGTATACAGTATTATGGTTATGATGAAAAATATTTTGATAATCCACTTACATTAAAAGAACTTAAAGAAAAATTCTCTAATGTAAAGGGGGATATTATATATGGAAATGTTAGAGAAGATGATAGATTTGGCGATTTACCTGATAAATTTACATTAGATACAAAAATTCGTTCACATTCATATTTTCGTCCTACTTATTATGGTCGTACATATACTTTAACTGATGAAATGTATGAAAAATTAGCAGAACTTGGATATATTCAAAAGAATGATTCTAAGTATAATGCTATGATTAAAAAGAGAGAAAAAATTAAAAAAGAAATTGAAAAAACAAAAAATAAACTTAATGAATTAAAGGAATATCTTAATTCACTTAAGGAGGCAGCTTAATAAAATGTTATATAAAAGATTAATATTTGGTGATTTTCATGGTCATTTTGATAGCCTTAATCAGATTTATCAAGATGAGAAACCTTATAGTGTAATTCACCTTGGAGATTATTTTGATAATTTTCATGGTTCTGTAGACAGTATTAAAGATGCATTTACAAATCTTCTTGCTCTCAGAAAAGAACATCTTTCTGATTTTAAAAATGGAGATTTTACACTATTACTTGGTAATCATGATTATCATTATCTTATGTATGGGCTAGAACAATATTCTGGATATAATAAGGGATATGATCTATGGGCACATGAACAGCTTAAAGAATTATGGGATAAACATATTCTTAAACTTGTTGAATATGATTATACTTCTAAGACTCTTTATTCTCATGCAGGCATTACGAATACCTGGCTTAAAGAGAATAGAATGGACGGTATAGAATTATTATATCTTAATTCTGTTAATCTATTCAATCTTAGATTCACATATGCTGGCGGCGGTGATTGGTATGGCGATACTCCATATGCTTCTCCTATTTGGGTTCGCCCTAATGCATTACTTAGTGATATGTATAAGGATGAAGAAGGCATACAATGGACTCAGATTGTAGGTCATACACATGAAACAACTCCTACTGTATATTATGAAAAGAATAGTAGAGTTGGTTATCCAAGAGCTACTGATTATAATTATATTAATGCTTGTGAGCTTAAACCTGTACTTTATGTAATGGATTGTATGCCTAAGTATTATATAAGAGAAATGATAACTATTGATGGAGAAGTAAAATCCAGAGAAATAGTTAAGAATGATAAATATAGATTATATGAACATAAAAAATATTAAATATAATATATGGGAAGAGGTTCTTGTAGTTTAAATCCTGATTCTCCTGAATATGCCGGTATGTGTTATTCATGTAAGCATTATGATGATTATGGACCAGTAGCTGGTAGATGGGGTTATAATGGTAAATGTAAAGTTGACGGGCATGAAACTGATGCTCTTGTAAAATGTAAAATTAATAAATATAATAAATATGATTAATAAATTTCCAAGGTTTTCTTCAAAAGAACAAACTCTTAAGATATTAAGTATTATCAATAATGAAGATTTATCTAAGCTAAGCGATAGAATTAGTGTGGATAATATTACTATTGGTGATATATTTAATTATCTTCCTAAAGAAATTACTTATAATGGTCATAGAGGAGATCTTGCTATAACTACACAGGATATTTCTTATTTTTCCGTTGGAGGATCCTGGGAACATATCCTTGTTCATTTTGAATCTATTCCTGTAGGAGGAGATATTTTTGATGCATTTATTAGTATGCTTGAATGGTTAAAAGATAATAATTTACTACAATGATTGATAAATTAATATTTCTTGATATTGATGGTGTGATAAACCATACCGCTTGGTTTAATTGGGCTCATCAACATCCAGAATTTTTAAAAGAAGGTGGACATAAAAATATAGATCCAAATGCTGTTCAAAAAATTATACAGATTTGCGAACAAACAAATGCAGGTATTGTTATGTCTTCATCTTGGAGATGGAGTAATTTTGAACAAACTATAAAGAAGTTATCAGGTATTAGGGATTTACGTCCTATTCTTGATAAAATGGTTGGTGTAACAGTAAGAACTGACGAGAGATTCAGAGGTCAAGAAATTAAATACTTTTTAAATGATTGCAGAAAAAATCATTTTAACAGTGAATTTGATACTTGGCATCCTAGAGTGAAACCAAAAGTAAAAATTACTAATTTTCCTAAATTTGTAATTCTTGATGATGATTCTGATATGTTGGAAGAACAGTTACCGTTCTTTATACAGATAAATGATGAAGTCGGAATAACAGATGAAGATGTTAAAAAAGCTGTAAAAATCTTGAATGAGGGTGATTAATTCATCCTCATTTTTCTATATTATATTATGAGTATTTTAAAGCAAATATTTTGTAATCATGATTATAAATGGAAGGAAACTATTCACGGAGATGAAATAAGATACTGTGGATGGAAACGTACTATTTATAAATGTTCAAAATGTGGAAGGGAAAAATACTTAGATGATTATATACAAAAAGAATTTAAGTGGGAAAATGTTATCAGATAATGAAATATATAATAGTTTATAATGAATATATTTAATAGAGATAAGATAGATTGGGAAAATTTTACTGCTAGATTATTATGGCATAATGTTGTTTATCATGGTAATGAATATAGTGGATATGATATTATAACAAGTGAAATACCATCATGGTGCAAAGATAATCCAGAACAGGCATGTCAAAGAGGATATAAACCTGGTGATATTGTTGGAGATATAAGAATTTTATCATATTATATTGGACCCACCAGGCAATTAACTTGGAAAGAATTAACTCTTGCTCTTGGTTTTTGGAAAGATATTCTTTTACCGGATCATCATGATTGTAATATATGCTCCCAAAGAGAAGGCTGTAGTGCTTATTTTAAAGATGATCCTGATCAAGCAAGATGTTCCGGTTGGATGGAAGAATATGGTAAACCTGATGATGAAGAAGAATATAAAAAATTTATAGATGATTTACTTAATCCTAAATATGATAAAGTAAAGATTGATTTAAGTAACATAAGTAAAGAAGAATTAAATACAATATTAACTACACTTAATATAAGTGAGGAAGAATTTAAAAAATTAATAGCTGGATTAAAATAAAAATATTAGTAATATAATAATGGGGGACTTAAGCCGAGTTTGGACACCTTGTAAAATATGCAGTAAATATTATGATTTTACCTGTGAAGGAATAGATAATGTTAAAAAATGTAAAAAATTAAAATTAGATAATAGCTTCAGAAATTTTTTGGCTAAAAATCATTATGAACTTATTAATTTAAGAAGTTATGATTTAGATAAAATATATTTTATTGATAATGATTTTCCTAGACCAAGATGGACAGATACTTATGATTTAAGAAATAAATCATTGGAAGAAATAGAAGAAATTCTTAAATATGGAATGGATTTTATTCATACATTTATTCTTTCCATAGATGATGAAGTAAGAGATTTTATATATAGTAATGATTATATAATGGGGCATTATAATATAAAGATGGTTGTGGATAATAATGTTAAAAAGTCTCTCAAATATAGACTTGATGGAAGATTTGATTTTATAACATATGAATTCTTAGAAAAAGATTCTATATTATAATCGGTTTCTGATTTATCCTTAAAAATCAGTGGCGGCCTTCAAGAGAAGTTCTTGATTGTATTTGTAAAATTATAAATTTAACAAGTATGACAAAAACATTTTGGGCCTACTGGCAGAAAAGAATTGGTGAAACTGAAAACATTTATTTATTCACTGATTGTAAATCATGCCATCGATGTGTACTTAATCCTAATGATGAATTGATTAAAGTAACTTTTAAAAAAGATACTGTTGATTTAATTATCGGAAGGAAAAATTTGGTTATTAAAAATGGTAATATTCATTATCATGTTGAAAATGAATATATTACTTATAACCGAAAGGATATCGCTTCAATTAAATTCAGAGGTAAATAACTTCTGAATTTTTTCTTTTTATTACTATATTATAATGTAATTAAAAATGAATATTATGAAGTATCAAATTTATCAGCTTGACCTTAAAAATGAAGTTGTAAGAGAAAGCCGCAAGATATATGAATCTTGGGATTTTCTTGAAAAATATTGTGGGGGGTTTGATTTTAGTTTGTATCAAAAAATATATGAGGGAGAAGAAGAGGGTGAAAATGATTTTGATATTCTTGAAAAGCTTTTTACTAAATTTAATATTAATCATCCAAAGGATTTCTTCGGACATAGTATGTCAGTATCTGATGTAGTTATACTTAACGGAAAGAAATATTATTGTGATTCTATTGGGTGGAAAGAAATTAAATAATTATGATAGAGTTAGGTGATAAAAATAAAATTAAGAACTTTGCATATGAACGCGAAGATCTTGAAAAGTTGACTACTGAACAACTTATTAGTTTTATTGCTCATATTCGTACTTGGCATACAATGTATTTCCGGGATTATCATTATGACGATGATTATGAAGCACGCTTTAAAGAATATATTGATAAATATGTTTTAGTTCGAGAAATTTGGCCAGATAATTATCCAACAGAATATTATTGGGCTGACGAAGAGGTATTGAGAGAGATCCTTAAAACCAGGCCGAATATTCCAAATAAGATTCAACGCAAAAATTCATTAAAACAGAAGATAAGTGAAAATAGAAAAGCTGTTAAAAGGAAACTTAAATATCACAAAAATTAACGGTAAGGATACAAGTGACCATTTGTATTTTAATAGTTCAAATGGCACTTATTTATATCTTTGTATGGATGATCCTCCAGAAAATAAATTAGACAGTAAATTTAAAAAAGATTCAAAAATTTGGAATAGTATTTTTATTAATGTACATTCTGACTATAAAGTATTGCTATGAAAAAAGAAATTTCAGTATCAAATTTTTACTATAAAGATGATAATATATGGAATAATATTAAGCAACGATTGTCAGGTACATATATGTTAACTAAAGAAGAATTTGAAAAAGCAAATAAAAATATTAAAATAATTACTGCTTTAGGTGAAATTATTTTGAATTAATTGAAATATTTTTCCTATAATTATAATGTAAACAATAAAAACAAAACAAAAATATCTAAAACAAACAATTATGAGTAAAATTAATCCTACTGTAAAGCCAACTCCTAAGATGGATGTTAATACCAGAGTTGCTGGTGGTTTCGGTATGGCGGCAGCTGTACAAAGCAATATTGCACTTCTTAGACGTGCTGTTCTTGCTAATCTTCTTTGGGAAGATGTAGCATATATGGATGGTAAATCTGTAGCTAATGAAATCAAGAGATTGATTCCGCTTTGTAATGCTGAAGATGTTTACAATCTCGCTCGTGAAGCAAGACTTGTACAGAAGCTTCGTCATACTCCTCTTTTTATCGCTGTAGAAATGTGTAAGTATGATGCAACACGTAAATATGTTGATAAGCTTCTTCCTGAGATTATCACCCGTGCTGATATGCTTACTGACTTTGTAGCCCTTTATTGGAAGGAGAACGGAAAGAGTTCTGCTATCTGTAATAAGGCTAAGAAGGGTCTTGCTGAAGCATTCCATAACTTCAACGAGTATAAATTTGCAAAGTATGACCGTGATGCCGAAGTAAAACTTCGTGATGTTATGTTCCTTTGTCACCCTAGACCAGTTAACAAGTATGAAGAGGATCTTTTCAAGAAGATTGCAGAACGTACTCTTGCAACTCCTGATACTTGGGAAGTAGCACTTTCTGCCGGTAAGGATAAGAAGGCTACTTGGGAGAGACTTATCACTGAAGGTAAGCTTGGTGGCAAGGCAACACTTATGAACATCAGAAATATGATGCAGGCTAGCGTTGATAGAAAGATTATCAATGAAGGACTTATGAACCTTAATGGTACTATGCTTCTTCCTCTTGACTTCCTTAAGGCAGCGAGATTTGCACCTGAGTTCAATACTCAGATTTCTGATGCTATGGTAAATTCTTACAAGAATCTTCCAAAACTTCCAGGTCGTACATTGTTTATTGTCGACGTATCAGGTTCAATGGGTAGCCTTACTTCTTCTGGCTCTAACTTCAGTAGACTTGATCAGGCTTGTGCAATGGCTATGCTTGCAGCTAACCAGTGTGAAGACTTTGAACTTGTAGCTACTGCTGGTAATGATGGTACTAGAATCCAGGCATCTGAATGGATTAAGTATCCTAAGAAGGGCTTTGACCTTGCAAAACAGATTACTGCTACAAGCAGCAATATCGGTTGGGGTGGTATTTTCACCCGCCAGTGTCTTAACTGGTGTAAGGATAACAAGGACCTTTATGGTAAGGGATTTGACAGAGTAATCATTTTCTCTGACTCTCAGGATTGTGATTACAGTAAGGAACTTCCTAAGCCTTTCGGAAAATATAATTACATCTGTGATATTTCTGCCCACACAAAGGGTGTAAATTACAGAGGTGTATGGACTGCTGAAATTAGCGGATGGAGTGAGCATTTCCTTACTTACATCGCAGCTTATGAAGGCATTGAGAACACTTTCGCTGAGGAGTAATATCCTTCAGCGAAAGCTGTTTATTATCGGGAAGTAGCAAAGTGGTCAAATGCGGCGGAGATTTTGTACTGTAACGTTTGTTCCTTTGACTGTTTCATATGGTGAAGTTATCAGATACTTCAATGGGTAAGTCCGCTGGTTAAACCTACGTAGGTTCGAATCCTATCCTTCCCGACAAAGTGTGGTGGTTCTCACTGCATTTCATAATGTTTGTTTTGTTTTACAAGAATGCCGGATGTTGGGAAACATCCGGCATTTATTATAATATTATATTTTTATTAATAATGTTTTATAAAATATTCTGGCCAATTTTTATAATCTTCTTCAGTAGGAATTGTATCTGCGCTACCAAAGAAATCACTTTCTTTCAAATTACCTTTTAACATATCTAAAAGAAAACCCACACTATCTGCTGTTTTATTTTTTGCTTTCTTTTCAATATCGTTTTCCCATTTTAAACCTTCAATATCTAAATATTTAGCATACCAATTAAAGATATCATCAAGATCATCTGAAGCATATAAAATAAATTTATCAGGAGTATAATCTTCATAATCATTTTGAAATCCAGTAAGCTGACATATAAAATCACTTAATACTGCAAAATGTGCATGTTCAAATCTATATCTATCTATAAAGATAACATACTTCTTAAAAGGAACTTTTATAGTTTTCCAAATATTATCTGCATCTGCGCTTGACCAATCACCGTCTTCACATTTTGGAATCGGTACAGACATTAATTCTGCTTTTACATCTTTATTAATTTTGAGCTTTTCAGCTATAAGATATTCTTTTAATGATTTCATATGATAAATATTTCTATATTATTTATATATAAAAATAATTAAATCTAATGAGTAATCGAGTCTTTTTAAATACGCAACCAATAAAAAGTAGTCTTGCTCCTAAAGTACAACAAGAAATAATGGATAAAATTTTAGAAAAGTATCCTGATATTGATTATTTGTTTATTGGATCTGTTGGTAAAAGAAAAGATGATGATTATAATGGCGATATCGATATCGCTATTAACTGTCAGAATATAGAAGCATTAAATACTATTATAAATGACGTTTTCGGGTACCTAGAATCAATCCAAATGGAATCTTTATACATTATCTCAATTAAGTATCCATATCAAGATATGGATGAAATTAAGTATGTACAATGCGATTTTATGATTATGTGGGATAAGTTATATACTGCTTTCAGATATTGGTGTCCTGATTATAGGGAAAATGAATCTAAATATAAAGTAGGTGCTAAAATTATGTTTACTAATATGATTTTAAATCATACGGATGAACGTAATAAAAATTTGTTAGAAGATGAAGTTGGACAATTTGATTTCAGACCGACTGCTTTATATCGATATGTATATAAAAAAGATTTTTCTAAATATAAAGAAGAATTTATTACATTAGATCCATTTGAAATTGCTTCTTACTGTTTTAAAGATGGTAATCCTGATCATTTTATAAGTGTAGAAACATTGTGGAAAGCAATACATTCTGATAATTTTAAGTATCCTGATGAAGTTAAAGAATTAGAGAAAAATCTATTCAAAAACTCATTTAAAAAAGGATGGACCAGTATAATTCCCGAGGATTTCGAGTTATCATACTGGACCATTGAAGATATATATAAAGTAATTAATTGTGAGAAAATTATTAATGAAATTAATAAAATGTCACAGAATGGACATGAATATTAGTGAAATATCGCATTTTAAAAGTCCAAAATCCGCAAAATATCGCAATTAATTATCGCATCCAAGCTTCATTATATCTGAATCCGTTATTAAATGTAGAAAGTATATCTTCCATTTTCTTTAAACGGAATTCTACAACGGAAAATCTATTAGTAAATTCAGCAGGATTATTTTTTAGATCTATAATATCTTTTCTTAAATCTGCTATTTCCTTATATAATTCAGTAACAGCATCATTGTTTTTAATTATGATATCTGTTTTATTCTTTATATTAATTGCAGTATAAATACAGAAACCTGTTGATGCTAAACTGATTAATAATATTACTATCAATAGTGCTATCATTTCTTAATTAATTCTTTAATTTTCTTTTTAGCTTCTGCATTTCTCTTTTCTTCTTCAACTTTTCTTTGTATTTCTAATTCAATTTGTGCCTGTTTTTCTATTTCGCGTCTTTCTTGTTCTAATCTTTCCTGTTCAATTCTTTCTTGTTTTATCTTTTTAGCATGAAATAATTTAAAGAAAAAATCAGAAATATTACTCAACATTTGACGAAATGTAGTTTTTTCTTTCTTAACTACAATATATCTTTCCGGTACTTTTTCAATATCTACTAATTTTTCTCTAAGTTCATTAATATCTTTTCTTATTTCATCAAGTTCATCTTGTATTGATTTAACTGTAGTAGTAACTGTACTATTTATTACATTATCTAAATCACTAGATATTGTAACAAAATATGAATAAGAATTATTACCGATTATGTCTGCTTTAGAAGAAAGATATGTTAACCTTTCATTTGTAAATTGAATTTTATTTTCTAAATCAGTATCTGTTTTATTAAATTCATTTATCTTAGAATATAAGTATGAAAATGCTACAGATGCTGATTTAGAAGTTTTTACTATTTTAGTATCTAACTCTGATATACGCTCATTAATTGAGCTTATTAATTGTAATGAATCCATTTTTAACTCTATATATAATCTTGTACATAAAAATAAAAATTAAATTGGTAAATCCTCACTATTTAAGTCTTTATCTGAGAATAAACTGTAATCATCTTTATCTTTTTGTTCAACTTTTTCTTTTTCAACCTTATCTGTTTCTTCTCTCAGATTCTTCATTAAATCATCTTTACGGCTACTATTCTGACGGTTAATAAATCTTGCATTAGAATTATCCTGTTCTGAATATACAGAATAGTCAAATCCTTCATGTACAATATTCTTAATATCTCCCTTAATACTTTCAAGAGTAACCTTACCTTTCTTATCAAATTCAGGAAGAGGAACATCTACTTCATCAGAAATATCTTTCTTCATTTCATCTTCAAGATTCTGAATAAAGAATTCATGAGTAGTTTCTGTACCGTAAGTATCTCTTATTAAATCCTTTCTATCCCACTTTAAATCAACAGGAGATATAAGGATTTGTCCTTCCTTACCTGGTCTGCCTTGATTTACAACTACTTTCCAAAGATCCTGAACAATACTGAACATTGATTCAAGATAATCACTATCATCAACTACCAAATCAGGAATACTATTAACATATGCTACAGTATAATTTGCAAGCCATACATTAATATCATTTTGAGTTACAGTAGGATGTTCATTTGCAAACTTCTGAGCTTCTTTAACAAACTTAACAATAGGGAAATCAAGCTTATTGTTTTTCTTATTATACTCAATATTTACAAACCTTCTAATTCTGTCAATCTTAGTATAATTAATTCTATTTGTTTTAGAATCAATACAATAATTATATATATCTTTAATTGTATCAATAGAATAGAATCTGTATAATGAAAGTATAATAGGTGTATTCTTTTCCAATACTTCAATACTTGCACAATAAAGATTATTCTCACCTCTGATTTCCTGATATTTCTCGTCAGGATCCTTAAATATACCATAATTACCTCTTACTATTTCCCTATAAAGGTCAATATTATCTTCAGTAATATGTGAAAGATATTCTTTTACCTGGGCTGTATTTTCATTCCATCTCATATGTTTTGCAGATGATTTTAAATCTTCATATTTAAGTTTTGATTCTTCTGGTTGTATATCTTCTGTAGTAATAGTATTAATAGTATATCCATAATACTGCATACCTTTCTTAATAACATTTAATTGCTTAGCATATTCTGTATATCTTTCCTCAAATATTCTTAATTTATATGCTGTTTCATCGATATAATATTTACAATCGATTTCATCATATTTGATATAGTTATTTACAGAAATCAAAGACATAATCATAGGATTATATTTTGCTTCATCAACATTTCTTTCAACCATATCATTTACAGTTCTGATATAATCTCGTACAACAACTAATGATTTCTCATCAAGTGATAAATCAAGTTTACGGGTATAATCCCAATCCATTAAAGTACCTCTGATACTTCTAGGAAGGAATAGTTTAATATACAAATCATTTCTTCTTAAACGGTTTGCATACTGTTCAATATCCTGTGAAATCGCTGGTTCATTAAAATATACATGAAATTTCTTTGTATCACAAATATCGATACCAACAGAAAGATATGTAGTACATCCAATTATATCATTATCACCAATAGATTTGTTTTTATTAATATTATCCATTGATTCATCTCCATAATTAGATTTCTTATAATAGAAAAACTTTAAAGGGCCTTTCCATCCAGTATTTTTCTTTACATTATCTACACCAAGTTCTTCTTCAACAAGTTTCATAATTTGTTGAAAATATGTACTTCCTTTATTAGTAGGCCAAATAATCTTAATACCATTTATGATATCTTCTGCCATAGATTTAGCCATTTCCCATTCAGCTTCACATTCTGTAGGACAAAGATATGTACTGAATTCTTTAATACGTGTTTCTTCTCTCTTTACCCTGATATGATTGATATTAGGGAAGAATAAGGTTTCTGCGGTAGGTGTACCGGTCATTAATATTACCTTAGCCTTACAATTAGCAAGTCTCTGAATAGTAGGGGACATAACATTTCTGTATGAACTAGTAAATAAAAGATGACTTTCATCAATTACTATATATTCAAATCCGGCGGCATCTATTTCATAAAGATTCAAATGACTAAATTTATCAATAGTCATCGACATAGAATTGGGTCCTGCAAGCTCATCAAGAGAAGGCTTCTTGGAACCATAGTAATATAGCCAATCAGATGTATTTTCATCTAATTCAATCTTAGATTTAATAATTGAAGTAAAGGGAAGAATAAGTAATACCTTAGACTTAAATGCTTTAATCATTTCAGTTTTACCATAACCTGCACCTGCTTCCAGCAAAGTAATTTTAGAAAGATTAGAAAGTATCTGATCTTTAATATCACTTAAATACTGATCCTTAGTCAAAAAAAGATTGATTTTGTTTGTATGCTCATTAAGTATAAAAATCGGATCATAATCTACTTTAGCATTTTTAATTTCTTCATCAATCTTTTCTAATTTTTTTTTAGTTTCATCAATATCCTCTTTAATCTTTAAGTTAAATCCATGATTTTCATTAAGAATATTGATTGCCCATTTTGAAACAGGTTTGTTATGTCTTGATGCTGTTGTTACATCACCAACCAGCTCTTTACGTGATGTACCTTCACAAATTTCACATAGAATCTCTAAGGCTTTTTCCTTACCATATAAAGCAGTTAAGGTATTTGCAAGCTGCCATCTTTGATTATGTTTATAGTGACGAGGACCCTTTGATTTCTTTAAATCTCTATCATCTATATTCTCTACACTTTCATGTTTTACATTATTTTCATTAAGTGTATCATTTTCAAACCATTCAAGTTTATTAAATACTAATTTAAGATCTGGATGAGTAATCCAGTTTATAGATTCAATACCATTATTAATTGCGCTTTCAAAAGCAGCATCAAGTCTTAAATCTACAAAATTAGTATTCATATATGCCTGATTATCTGCAGCAATAAATATACCTTGCTGCGGTTTAGCCATAGCATTATCAAGATATGAAATAATATCTTCTTTTGTATAACCAAATGTATCTATATACTTAAGAAGTGTAATATAGATATATGAATATTTATGACGGAAATTACATCTGAATTCAATTCGTCTTGCATTTAATTCATTAGTAAGCGGTGTTATTTTAGTCCAGACATGAAGAGACCTTTTGGATGATGATAAACATACACCAAGGAACCAATGAAATGTCTTTAACTCATTGAATAAAACTGTTTTTAACTGATTTGCAAGCTCTGCATTTTTGATATCAATATCGATAATCTGTAAACCATTCCACATATTGAATGATTCCATACCGATAGGTCTTTTTGTACTTGCAGTAGAGAATACAACTTTTCTATTTAATTTATCTACAGCAGCATAGTTCTTGTCATGCATTAAAGCATATATATCATACCAGTTACAAACAATACCTTCATTAAAATAAATTTTATCAGTTACAAGAGTTTCAATTAACTGTAATTGATCATTAACAAAATTTCTCTGTTCATCTAATGGGCATAAATCAAACCTTGCGCTTGAATAAACATACTTATGTTTGTTAAGTTCATTTTCAATATTTGAAAAACTACTTGAAATTTCAGTAAAATCTAAAAGAATGTCAGATATAGATTTCTTTTCCTGATTCTTTAAAACTTCATTTAACTGACGGTATTTTGCAAAATTATATGATTGTCCAAAAACATTGCTTTTCTCTTCCATTAAAATCCTTCAGCACCTGTATTTTTATAAAAAATAGAATTTCTCATAGACTAAATTCGGTCAAATTTATAGTATTATGACTATCAATTTTTATTATTATATATAAATATGTCAATTGATTTATGAGCAATTCTTGTATAAATAATATAGAAAACAATAGTCAAAAAGATCAAACAATGTCAATGGAAGAATATATTAAGCAGAAGCAAAATATTGAAGATCAGATTGACTATAATTTCATACAGAGAATAATACAGGAACTTACCCAAAGCTGTGCTTTGAATATACCTATTCCTCCGTCTGCCATTCCACCACTTATTTTACAGGCTGCACAATACTTCTGGCAGAATGATGACCAAGCATGTCAGCATAAATGGTATTGTTTACCAAACAAAGAAATTCAAAAATGTGGACCTAATAATATCGTTAAACTTCCACAGCAGATTCTTTCTGTAGTAGGTGTATATAAAACAACAGCGGCATTTAACTATGGTGTAATGGGTGACTTCTCATTAGAAAGAATGATTCTTAATAATTCCGCACTTGCATCCGGAGCCGGTGGATCACTTTCTGATGTATTCGGTTCAGGTAATGGTTATAATCTTACAGATGTTATGGGAGCACTTTATGAAGTTGATACATATAAATATATGTTCAATGCTCCTCTTACATATGATTATAATGAATTCAGTAATGATTTAGTTATACAGGGTGCTCTTGGTAATTCTGATTTAATTCTTGATGTATTTCAAAGAATTAAAATTCAGGATCTTTATAAGAATTACTATTTCTTCAGATATTGCGTTTGTTTGGGTCTTAGAAGTATGGCTACTATTATGGGTACATTTGAATTCAAGCTTCCGGGTGGTGTTACACTTAATTATCAAGTTTGGAGAGATATGGCTAATGAAGAAATGCAACAGATACATGAATGGATTCTTTCTAATCATGCTGTCGGATATTTTTATAATACTAATGCTATTTAATTATGAAAGAACTTAATTTATACATATTAGAAAAATTAAAAATTGATAAGGATTCTAAAGTTAAACCTAAAACACCGGAAGAAATCGAAAAAGAAAGATACTGGTGGAAGAATATTGCTTTAGATAATCCAACAAAATATAAAAAAGAAGAATTAAAGGCATTAGACATTGCATATAATTTCTTTGTTTATAGAATAATGAAAATTATGAAAGATGAACAACCAGAAGAAATTATAGTAATTTTTAATGATGAACCTTGGACATTAAATATAGAGCACACAACAGTACATAATAGTAATACATATAGT
>JAEEGL016861751.1_pt1 | contig 33370 bp, 26 predicted proteins | sample 9134231 | NCBI WGS metagenome assembly JAEEGL01 (sample SAMN16246548, study PRJNA631951) | gut metagenome | biome: gut microbiome; feature: rumen; material: fiber-attached | host: Bos | place: Iran: Karaj | collected 2018-10 | reverse complement strand
TTGTTCATGAGGATATCAGAGATGAGTTTTTGCCTCTTTTTTCAAAAGCAATGAAAGAGAATAAGGTTGAGGTAAGGGCTGATGAGGGCAGCAAGGCCTACATTGATGGTGCTAAGGATGCTACTTTTGAGGATTTCGGAAAAGAGTATCTTGACTACATTATCTCTGTTAAGACAGTAAAAGATGTAGATGAAGCAATAGCTCATATTAACAGATATAACACCGGCCATTCGGAGGCTATCATTACAGAAGATACTGCTACTGCCCAGAGATTTTTGGACAGGGTGGATGCAGCCTGTGTATATGTAAATGCTTCTACCAGATTTACGGATGGTTTTGAATTTGGCTTTGGTGCTGAGATAGGCATAAGCACTCAGAAGCTTCATGCAAGAGGTCCCATGGGACTTAGGGAGCTTACCTCTTACAAATATCAGATCTATGGAGAAGGGCAGATCAGAAAATAAATGAGCAACATTGAATATTTAGAAGACAGACAGCACATAATAGATGTGGCAAAAGAACTCCACGAGATAGGTCTTTTGGTCAGGACCTGGGGGAATATCAGCTGCAGAACTGACAGTGATCACTTTCTTATCACTCCAAGTGGCATAAGATATGAAGATTTAAGGCCTGAGATGATCGTCCTTGTGGATATGAATGACATGTCCTACCAGGGGGATTTTAAGCCATCCAGTGAAAAGCTTGTTCATGCAGCTGCTTATAAAGCCAGAAAAGACTGTGATTTCATTATTCACACTCATCAGGTTTTTGCTACCTGTGCAGGCAGTCTTGGAATAAAAAAAGTATTTTCATATTTTGAGGATGAGGATGTAACAATACCTGTTGCAGCATACGCACTTCCGGGAACCCAGAAGCTTGCAGACAATGTTGCAAGAGCACTTAACAAGTATAAGAGTTCAAATGGCATTATTATGGCCAATCATGGAACCCTTTGTCTCGGACACAGCTCCAATGAGGCTCTTTTTGAGGCTGAGATGATGGAGACAGCCTGCAACAATTTCCTTGAGGATGTCTGCAAGATGGACATGACTCATGGAGTTGAGGAGATGTTCAGCTCCCACCTGGAAAACGGTGAGATCATATATGATGTTCCGGATACTCCTGAGAGAGTAAAAACAATACATAAGCATATCTATGAGAGGCGCCCGGATGCCCGTTTTGTGATCCACAACAAGTCTGAGGCAGTTATGATGGTTTCGAGAAGAGCCAATCACATGAAGCCTCTTCTGGATGATTTTGCCCAGCTTATAGGCGTTTCTGTTAAGATCCCAAGTAATGAGGGCGAGATATATCACAACATTAAAAAGAATGTTAACGTGGTATTTTCACCAAATGATGGGGCATACTGTCTTGGGGGAAGCAAGGATGATGCCGAGGCTGTAGCCATGGTTCTTGACAAGGGCTGCATAGCATATGTGGCTGCCATGAGAAACGGCGAGGGACATTATCTTTCCTGGTTTGACTGCGTAAAGATGAACCGCAATTATCGTAAGAACTATTCTAAGCTTGCTGACACAGTGGAGCATGAAGGAGACCAATGATAAAACGACCTGAATATTTAAAAGCCGGAGATACAATTGGAATTACAGCGCCATCTTACGGAGCAGCAATAGAGCCCTACAGTCTTCTTATAGATATTTCCGAAAAGAATATTAAGGAAAGGGGCTATAAGATCCTTGAGGGAAAAACAGCAAGGCTGGGAGATGGCATTGGCATCAGCACAGATCCTAGAGTTGCCGCCAAAGAGCTTGTGGAATTTTATAAAAGAGAAGACATAAATGCCATCATTTCCGCCGGAGGTGGGGAACTCATGAACGAGACCATAACCCATGTGGATTTTGATGAGCTTAAAGCTTACAAGCCTAAGTGGTTTGTTGGCTATTCCGATAACACCAATTTTATCTTTCCGCTTGTAACCACAACAGGAGTGCAGGGGATATATGGCCCATGCATAAGTGGCTTTGCCAAGGTATGGGAAGATACTGAAAAAGATACTTTTGCTCTGCTTGAGGGAACCAAGAGCTCTTTTAAAGGATACGACCGGTTTGTGGAGCCATCTGAAGAAGAACAGGGGCAGATAGTTGAGTATACAGATGAGTACTTAAGGGCACCTTATAGTTTTAATGCTAACAGGCAATTGGTATCTTTTATTCCTGAGGGGGGAAGGCTCATTCCTGCAGGCGACAGGCCTATCGAGATGAAAGGTGTTCTTCTTGGGGGCTGCCTTGATATTCTTGTAAATATGGTGGGCACAAGGTTTGACCGCATGGCTGAGTTTAACAGGACTAATCCTGAAGTTATTTGGGTACTGGAAGCCTGTGATCTTACACCCATGGACATCAGAAGAAGTATCTGGAATCTCAGAGAAGCCGGCTGGTTTGAAAATGCCAGAGGTTTTGTCTTTGGAAGACCTAGAACATCCTGGAAGAAGAATATGCTTGGTGCAGATCAGTACAATGCCGCCACTGAAGTGTTGGGAGAAATGGGCGTTCCAGTGGTAATGGATGCGGAGATTGGACATATTGATCCCATGCTTCCTGTTGTAATGGGAGCAATGGCTGATATCTCAGTAAAAGATAATAACCTTTTACTTAACTATCTTTGAGATAAATGTGTTTCTTGTTCACATTATTTTAGAATTTATTTATGTGCAATTCCGATAATATTGTATATAATATAATTACTTACCATATGTGAATGGAGGGTTCATCTATGAAAAGAAATATCAGAATGTTTTTTGGGCTTATTTTGGCTTTTGTATTCTTTGTTGCAGCTCCTGCTACAAAGGCTTACGCCGGAGGCGAGATCAATGATTGCTTTGATTTTGGTGAGACCACGATTGCCATAGCGGCAGGTGATACTCACAAGATGTGGATGAGAGCGACATATGATTATACGTACTTCATTACCGGAGCCACATCTGATGCCACCTATCTTGAGACGGATTTTAAGAGTGGGTCAAAGGACGTTATCTTCCATATCGGAGCTGATGAACAGGGCGGAAATGTTTTCTTCCATTTCTATGTAAGAGATGACAGGCTCCAGAACGAGGATAAGCACGACTGCATAGAAGTATATGTTCAGAACAGGGCGAACATGGTTCCAAATCTTCAGGTTCCACTTGCAGGTGGAAAGGTTGGCAATCTTGTTCAGCAGGGTAAGATATCAATGCTCTACAGTGATCAGGGCGTTCCAATGGCTTCATTCTCACTTACATATGGAGATGGCAACATGGCATCATATGGACTTAGCTATTTAGCAGATAACGGTGCAAAATATTTCGCTGTAACTACAGGCTATGGATATGCAGCACCGGTGATCTCTCCATCAGATAAAGCAGTAATGCAGGCAAATGGTATAGCAGGAGTAGTTGTTAACGGCAATTACAGAAACTGGCCATAAATTAATATAAAATTAAGCGCCTTGGGAATATCCCTAAGGCGCTTTTGTTTGGCTTGCCCAGCTATTTAATTTGAGGATTTTACTTTCATCCAGGCGTCATTGTAGAGTTTGTCGCCATATTCACCAAGGTACTTGTAAGCTTCAAGCTTCATGGTAGAGAGGTCAGGAAAAGCTACCTTGGAGCCTTTGATGTCTTCGTCTTCGATGTTCTTTTGAGCTTCAAGGTTTGGAGTGGAGTAGGTGATGTACTCGAAGTTCTTAAGGGCTATATCGTCGCGGCACATAAAGTCGATCCACTTTTCTGCATTTTCAACGTTCTTGGAGCCTCTGGTTATAACCCAGGAATCGATCCATATGTTTGAACCTTCATCGGGAACCACATATTCAAGGTCTCTGTTTTCTCTAACGGTGTAGATCGCTTCTCCTGAATAAATAACTCCAAGAGCAGCTTCCCCGCCGATCATCTTATCCCTTACCTGATCGATAACATAGGCCTGAACAAGGGGTTTTTGTGCTATGAGATCCTGGGTTGCCTTTTCAATTTCCGAAGGCTCGGTAGTGTTGAGAGAGTATCCGTTTTTGATAAGGGCAACCATGTAGGCATCTCTTACTGAATCCTGCATAAGGATCTGTCCGCTGTACTTAGGATCCCAGAGGATATCCCAGCTGTTTACGGGATCGCTTACCAGTGTCTTGTTGTAGAGAATGCCAACTGTTCCCCAGCAGTAGGGGATGGAATATTTGTTCCCCGGATCAAAGCTCTGTGAGTTTTTGAAATATTCATCTCCAATGTTCTTGCTGTTTGGGATGTTATTGAAATTAAGAGGCTGGATCATGTCTTTTTCTATGAGTTTTTGTATCATGTAGTCAGAAGGACATACAACGTCGTAGGCTGAAGTGTCCTGAGCCAGCTTGGCAAACATGATCTCGTTGGTCTCGAACATGTCATATACCACATCTATTCCGGTTTCTTCTTCGAACATAGTTATAACATCCTCGTCGATATATTCGCCCCAGTTATATACATAGAGCTTGCCGTTTGAACCGCCTGAAGCGCTCTGTCCGCAGGCTGTAAGACATGAAATCAGCAGGGCGGATACAAGTGCTATAGATATAAGTTTCTTTTTCATAATCCTCTTATTTCTCCTTGGTCTTATTAGGTGTTCTGTAAATGATCATTAAAAGAGATAACACAACTATAAATATTATAGCAGATAAAGCATAGATTTCAGGCTGTATTCCTCTTTTTACCTCGTTGTAGATGAGGGTTGAGAGGGTTTCAAAACCTGAGCCCTTGGTGAAGTAAGTGATGATAAAGTCATCAAGGGACATGGTGAAGGCCATAAGTGCTCCGGATATAACGCCCGGCATGATGTCAGGAAGCATAGTCTTTCTGAATGCATAAAGCGGTGTTGCTCCAAGATCCAAAGCTGCTTCATAAACATAGAAGTTCAGGCTCTTTATCCTTGGCATGACGCTGAGCATCACAAAGGGAATATTAAAAGTAATGTGAGCCAGCAGGATAGTAGTAAATCCGGAACCCAAATGAAGGAACCGAAACAGCAGCATCAGGGAAATACCTGTAACAATATCTGCGTTTATCATTGGTATATTGGTAATGCCCATGATCACAGTGCGGAGCCTGCTGCTTAAACCGATCATTGCTATACAGGTTACTGTGCCGATTATAGTTGAAAAGATTGTCGCCAGCACAGCGATTGAAAGTGTGTTAACAAGGGCGCTTGCTACAGCCTGATCGGAAAAGAGTCTTGCATACCACTTAAGTGTAAAGCCTCCCCATTTAGCTCTGGACTTACTTGAGTTAAATGAGAGAATGATCAGCGTAACAATTGGTGCGTACATAAAGATAAGGATGATGGCAAGGTATATTCTCTCGAAGACTTTTTTCATCAGAGGATACCTCCTTCCTTATCAGAAATGCTCTCAACAATCATGTTGATAAGGATAAATATCATAAGCACTATGGATAAGCCGCTTCCAAGATGCCAGTCGTAAACCTGGGTAAACTGCTGCTCGATGATATTACCGATGAGCAGGATCTTGGAGCCGCCCAGCATTGTGGAAATAGCAAAGGTTGTCAGGGCCGGAATAAAAACCATAGTGATACCGCTTATGATTCCCGGAACTGAAAGCGGCAGAGTAATCCTAAGGAAAGTCTGCAAAGGATCAGCTCCCAGATCCCTTGCTGCATTTATGATATTGTCATCAATCCTGCTAAGTGAGTTATAAATTGGCAGTATCATAAATGGCAGGAAGTTATATACCATACCCAGAACAATGGCTCCGGGAGTGTTGATAATGTTTATTGTGGGAAGATGCAAAAACTCTAGGACGGAGTTTATTACACCTTTTCCCTCAAGAAGGGTCATCCATGTAAGGGTCCTTAAAAGAAAGTTCATCCACATGGGAAGGATGAACAGGGTTACAAGATATGTGTTTCTTGTAAGCTTCATGGATGAAAGGATCATTCCAAGGGGGTAAGACAGTAAAAAGCAGATAAGTGTGCTGATAAATGCAAGACCGACGGAGCGGTAAAGGGCCTTGAGATATCCTGATTCCATGATCCTTGAAATGTTATCAAAAGTAAATGCGCCGCTATTATCTGTGACACCGTAATAAATTACCATGGCCAGTGGAACAACAATAAAGATAACAGCCCATGCCACATATGGAGATGCCATAAGAAATGCACTTTGCCTGTTCTTAAATAGTTTCACTGATTGCCTCCTCGTCCTCAGAAACGGGAACATTCATTATCTGTATATTAAATGGGTCAACCTTGATGCCCACTTTGGTACCTACTTCTGAAAGCTTTGTTGAATGAACAAGCCATTCGAATCCGCCGGCTTCAACATCCATTTCATAGTGGACACCCTTAAATGTAAGGCCTGTTACAACTCCTGAAATAGTGCCCTGCGCGGGATCCACAAGCTCCACATCTTCAGGTCTTATTACAACGTCCACCGGCTTGTTTTCACCAAAGCCCTTGTCTACGCAGGCGAATTTTGCTCCTAGGATCTCAACCAGCTCATCCCGGATCATAGTTGATCTTATAATGTTGCTGTCTCCGATAAAGTCAGCAACGAAGGCATTTTCAGGTTCGTTGTAAATGGTCTCGGGAGAACCTTCCTGCTGGATATAACCCTGATTCATTACAACTATGTGATCTGACATGGTAAGGGCTTCTTCCTGGTCATGGGTTACATAGATGAAGGTGATGCCCAGTTCTTCCTTGAGTCTTTTAAGCTCGTACTGCATATCCTGACGCATTTTGAGATCAAGGGCGCCAAGGGGCTCATCAAGTAAAAGAACTTTTGGCTCGTTTACAATGGCTCTGGCAATGGCGATACGCTGCTGCTGGCCACCAGATAAGGAGTCAGGCATACGATTTTCATATCCCTCAAGATTGACTAGCTTTAAGGCATATTTGATCTTGTCCTTAATATAGCTGTCTGGTTTATTTTTGATCTTGAGACCAAAAGCGATATTATCGGCAATGTTCATATGAGTAAAGAGAGCATATTTCTGAAATACAGTGTTTAACTGTCTCTTATTGGGTGCAAGAGAAGTAATGTCCTGACCGTCGAAAATTACTCTTCCCTGATCCGGCTTTTCAAAGCCTCCGATTATTCGAAGAGTGGTAGTCTTTCCGCAGCCCGAAGGACCAAGGAGGGTTACAAAAGAATTTTCATATATATCAAGACTTAAATCGTCAAGAATCAGCTGTCCGTCAAAGGATTTAGAGATATGTTCAAGTGTGATCAGGCTTTTCCCCATTTTATGTTCTCTCCTATTAATAATATAAAAATAGCAATCTACTATATTTTAATTGAGTGGCGGGCTGTGTCAATTACTTTTTTAGATATATTTAAAGTTTGTTTTAGTTGTGATAGAATGTGATAAATAAGGGATTTTTAAAAAAGCTCTTTAGGAGGATTAGAAGGTGGCTGCAAAAGATAAGTATGTAGCATACGTGTCCAGCTATACATCAGGTCTTGGCACTAAATACGGAATCAGAATTTATGATGTAGATCTTAAGAATGGGAGACTTTCTGAGAAGCAGAAGGTCGAGATTACCAATTCATCCTATATTAACATATCCCATGACGGAAAAACTCTATACTCCATAACAGATGATGGTGTTGAGTCATACAGGATCCTTAAGGATGGAAGCCTTGAGTTTTTGAACGAGGCATCCATAAACGGCATGAGAGGCTGTTATGTCAACATGACTCAGAATGACAAGTTCCTTGTTACTGCCGGCTATCACGACGGCAAGGTTACAATACTCAAGCTCAACGAGGACGGAAGTATCGGCTCAATAACCGATGAGAGATATCACAAAGGCCTTGGAACAGCAGCCGGAAGGAATCATGTTCCTCATGTTCAGTGCATCAAGGTATCCAAGGATAACAAGTATCTTCTTGCGGCAGATCTTGGAATGGACAGGATCAACATTTATTCTCTGGACTATGAGACCGGCAAGATCAAGGATGCAGATGTCATCCACTGCGATCAGGAGTCATCACCAAGACATATGCAGTTCTCCAAGGACGGAAGATTCCTCTATGTATGTCTTGAGCAGAAATGCGCCATCGATGTATATGAGTATGGCGAGGATGATAACGGAATGCCTGAGTTTAACAAGATCCAGGAGATTTCCAATTCAGATGAGTCAGATTCTATAGGTGTTGCCTGCAGCGCACTTACTTTCTCTGAGGATTACAATTATCTTGTAAGCTCAACAGCAGGCGAGAATAACGCAATTGTATTGAAGGTAGATAAAGAGACTGGTCTTCTTACCAAGAAGATCCAGTTGCCTGTAGCGGGAGAGTATCCTAAGGATGTAGCTCTTTTCCCTGATAACAAGCATCTGATATCACTTAATCACGAGTCGGATTCACTTACTTTCTTTACTGTGGATATGGACGCCGGAACTATGGTGATGAATGGGCCTGAACTTCCTATATCCAGACCCAACTGCATCGTTTTCCATAAGCTTGGGGCTTAAGACTTTTTATAAAAAGAGATTATGCTGTCAGCTTTAGATGACATATTAGAGATCATCAGATCAAGAAGAGTGATGGCACACATGGATTCAACCACCACCACGGCTCTTGGTACCACAACAGGGTCATGACGGCCCTTAATATTGATAGTAATATTTTCCCCATCCTGATTTATTGTCTCCTGTGTGGAGGCAATGCTCGGGGTGGGTTTTATATATGCACGAAGAAAGATCTCGCTTCCGTCGGACATTCCTCCAAGGATTCCTCCACAGTGGTTGGTCTTTTTGCTGATCTTTGATCCCACAGCTTCAAAGGCATCGTTGTTTTCAGAGCCGTAGTAGGAGGAGACCTTGCAGCCATCGCCTATTTCTATGGCTTTTACCGCACCGATGCTCATTACAGCTTTAGCCAGCAAGGCGTCAAGCTTGTCAAAAACGGGCTCGCCGATTCCGGCTGGGACTCCGGTTATTCTGCATTCTATGACTCCGCCAAGGGAGTCATTTTTTTTCCGGGCATCTTCAATGAGTTCCATAGCTCTTTTGTCAGCTTCTATGTCGGGCATGGCGGTGGGAGTTGAGAGCCTGACACTTAAATCTGATATGGGTGAGGATATCTCAACATTTCCGATGGACCTTGTATAAGCGCAGACCTCCACGCCCATTTTATTAAGGAGCTTACAGCAGATTGCGCCTGCAGCAACACGTCCGATGGTCTCCCTTCCGGAAGATCTTCCGCCGCCTCTGTAGTCCCTGAAGCCATATTTCTGGTCAAAACCATAATCTGCATGCCCCGGTCTGTAGTAGGATGCTATTTCATTGTAGTCAGAGGATTTCTGAGAAGTGTTATTTACTATTAAAGAAATAGGAGTGCCGGTGGTCTTGTCATCAAAAATTCCTGAGAGTATGTGGACAAGGTCATCTTCCTTACGGGAAGTAGTGGCCTTTGAAGTTCCGGGTTTTCTTCTGTCCAGATATTTTTGAATGTCTTCTTCGCATAATTCCATCCCTGCCGGGAAACCATCTATAACGCATCCGAGGGCCTTTCCATGGGATTCTCCCCAGGTCGAAACCGTTATATTCTTGCCAAATACTGATCCTGCCATAATGCTCCCTCCGTGAGTGCTTATATCTACTGATTTTTTTCTATTCATTGTAATATTATTTCTAAAAAAAAATAAGTAGTGAATTTTTTGTGAAAACATAATATAATACAGTAGTGTTATTGTAATCAGACTCTGGATATCAGAAATAGAGGGGATTTTTGATATGAACGCCAGTAACCTGCAGAAGAAACTTACCTTTAAGAGCAAGGTAATTTCTAAGGTTGAAAAATTCAATAGAAAACATAAGGCTCTGTCTTTTCTTGGACTTACTTATGCTGTTTTAGCAATCACTACTTATAATTTTTTGTTCTATTTCTACAGGAATACCAAAAGATTTACGGCGCTTGCCTGTATTTTGTTGTTCTTTGCTTCAAGCAGCAGCTTTTCTTATCCTGCAATGTCACTAAATATAAGCTTTGCTTCGGACGTAGAAGAGGGCGAAGATGATGTGCTTGGTGCTTCAAGAGTTCTTTCGGATGAAACTGTCGCAGAATCGAATGCAGAGCTTGTGGCTGATACAGTTGTTGATTCTGCAGTTCTTGAAGAGGAAAAAACCGATATCAATCCTGATGTTGCCGAGATAGACACCATGGTTTCAGTTACTGAGATCCTGGAAGCTACTGAGATTGAAGGTGATGCTGTGGCTGATCCCGCACAGACGCTTTCTGTTGATGCAGATAGTATGGAGGACGAGGCAGCTAAGCTGGATAACTCCTTTAGCAGTGACGACTGGGAGCTTGTACTTGTCAACAAACAGCATCCTATTCCCGACGATTATTCCTTTGAACTTGGAACTATCAGCGGCAATATGAGATGTGATGAGAGGATCATTACTCCCCTTGTTGATATGCTCAGGGCTGCAAGGGCAGACGGTGTCAACCTTATTGTCTGCTCACCATACAGAGATAAAGACAGACAGACCATGCTTTTTACCAACAAGGTTGACAGATACATGAATGGCGGATTATCCTATATGGACGCCTATAATCTTGCTTCTCAGGCAGTTACCGTGCCGGGATCTTCTGAGCATCAGATCGGCCTTGCTGTTGATATTATCACAGACGGATACTCATCACTTGATGAGGGTTTTGGTGATACTGCTGCCGGCAAATGGCTTGCTGCAAACAGTAGTGATTATGGCTTCATTCTTCGCTATCCTGAGGGAAAAGAGAAGATTACCAGTATTGAATATGAACCCTGGCACTTCAGATATGTTGGCGTAGATGCAGCAAAAGTTATTACCGAAAACAATCTGTGCCTTGAAGAGTTCTGGAATATTTACGTAGATTAAAGGAAACGGATTTTATTTATATGTACAAGATTTTAAAAAAGGACGGCAGCGCTAAAAGGGCAGAATTTGAAACTGTCCACGGCAAGATCCAGACTCCTGTTTTTATGAATGTTGCAACTGTTGCAGCAATAAAAGGAGGAGTGTCCACTGAGGACCTTGAAGGAATTGATACCCAGGTCGTCCTTTCAAATACTTATCACTTACACTTAAGACCCGGAGACGATCTGATCTACAGAATGGGTGGACTTCATAAGTTTATGTCCTGCAATAAGCCTATTCTGACTGATTCTGGCGGATTTCAGGTCTTTTCTCTTGCTAAAACAAGAAAGATAAAGGAAGAGGGAGTTTATTTTCACTCTCATATTGACGGACACAAGCTATTTATGGGACCTGAGGAGAGTATGAGGATACAGTCCCATCTTGGTTCCACCATAGCAATGGCCTTTGATGAATGTCCATCAGCCAAGGCTGACCATGAATATGTTCAGATGTCGGTAGACAGGACAACCAGATGGCTTAAGCGCTGCAAGGCTGAAATGGCCAGGATGAACTCACTTCCCATGACTGTTAATCCAAGTCAGCTCCTTTTTGGAATCAATCAGGGTGCCATATTTGACGACATCAGGATTGAACACGCCAAGGTGATAAGCGACCTTGATCTTGATGGTTATGCCGTAGGCGGACTTGCTGTTGGTGAGTCACACGAAGAGATGTACCATGTTCTTGAAACGGTTGTGCCTTTTCTTCCGGAGAACAAGCCTACATATCTCATGGGGGTTGGTACTCCTGCCAATATCCTTGAGGCTGTTGAGAGGGGAGTGGACTTCTTTGACTGTGTTTATCCCAGCAGAAATGGAAGACACGGCCATCTGTACACAAACAGAGGCCACATCAATATCATGAATGCCAGGTATGAACTGGATGATACTCCTATAGAACCCGGATGTCAGTGTCCTGCCTGCAGAAGATATTCCAAGGCCTATATCAGACACCTTCTTAAAGCTGGAGAGATGCTGGGCATGAGGCTCTGCGTTCTTCATAATCTCTATTTCTATAATCACATGATGAAAGAGATCAGGGATGCCATAGAAAAGGGCGAGTATGCTGCCTATAAGAAAAATAAGCTCTTTGGAATGCAGGAATTTGACGGCGTTAACAAGGGCGACTATCAGGGTATTGATAAAAACTGGAGAAAAGGTTAATATCGCTACAACTTGTTATTAAGATTGCACACTTGAATTTAATATCTACTTTTAGTATTATTGTTGGGTGTATTATTATTTTTAAGGTATGGAGGAAGTTATGGGTTTACTATTAACATCTGAGGCAGCTACCAGCACAACAAGTATTCTTTCAATGGTAGTTGTTTATGCTGCTGTTATTGCAGTTTTCTATTTTCTCTTTATGAGACCACAGAGAAAGGAACAGAAGCAGAAAGCGCAGGTTCTTGCAGCTCTTGCAGTTGGTGACAGCGTAAGGACAACCGGAGGGTTCATCGGTACTGTTATAGACATCAATGATGATATGGTCATTGTTGAGTTTGGTAACAACAAGAACTGCCGTATCCCTATGGTCAAGGAAGCAATCGTTGAGGTTGAGAAGCCTGAAGATGCAGTTGTTTCAGCTAATGATACTTCTGATTCTAAAAAGAAGTAATATTTGTTATGTCTTTTAAAGCCTGATTGGACAAGCGCCAATCGGGCTTATTTTCAAATATGGAGGAGAGCGGTATGAAACTGAATATTACATGTATTCCCGGAGATGGAATCGGACCTGAGATTGTTGCTCAGGCTAAAAAAGTACTTGATAAGGTATGTGAAGTTTATGGACATGAGATTTCTTATACTGATGTTCTGATGGGCGGATGCTCTATTGATGCCTATGGCGTTCCTCTTACCCAGGAGACCATAGATGCTGCAAAAGGTGCAGACGCTGTTCTCATGGGGTCTATCGGCGGCAATACTTCCACATCTCCCTGGTATAAGCTTGAGCCGTCAAAAAGACCGGAAGCCGGTCTTCTTGGTATCAGAAAGGCATTAAATCTCTTTGCCAATCTTCGCCCTGCTTATCTTTATCCCGAGCTGATGAAGGCTTGTCCTCTTAAAGAAGAAGCTGCTAAGAATGGCTTTGATATGCTGATCATGAGAGAGCTGACCGGTGGTCTTTATTTTGGTGAGCGCTTTACAAAAGAGGTTGATGGAGAGCTAACAGCTACCGACACTCTTGTTTACAAGGAAAGCGAGATCAGACGAATTGCCATTAAAGCTTTTGAGGTTGCAAGAAAGCGCAGAAAGAGTGTCATCAGTGTCGATAAGGCAAATGTTCTTGATTCTTCAAGGCTTTGGCGCAAGGTTGTGGAGGAGGTAGCAAAGGATTACCCCGATGTTACCTTAGAGCATATGCTTGTTGATAACTGCGCTATGCAGCTGGTAAGAGATCCTTCTCAGTTTGATGTGGTTCTTACAGAGAATATGTTTGGGGATATTTTATCTGATGAAGCAAGCATGATAACAGGCTCCATTGGAATGCTGCCCAGTGCATCTCTTAATGATACAAGCTTTGGCCTTTATGAACCAAGCCACGGCAGTGCACCTGATATCGCGGGTAAAGATCTTGCAAACCCTATAGCAACAGTTCTTTCTGCTGCTATGATGCTAAGATATTCATTTAACCTGGACAAAGAGGCTGATTCAATTGAAAGGGCCGTTTCAAAGGTTTTAGAGGATGGCTATAGAACAGTTGACCTTATGGGCAGCTCACAGGGTGAGGGCTTTAAACAGGTAGGCTGTAAGGAGATGGGAGATCTTCTGGTTGAACGAATCACTGACTTATAAAACAGAAAAAAGAATATATGATATTTTACCTCATGAGCCTGAAACCATGGCTGCAACGCTATTTGTGATAGGAATGGCAGCGTACTATTTCTGGCGCATGTTTGCAATAACACCGACCTATGATGAGCTTTACACCTATTACACCTTTGTGAGCAAGGGACCTGTTTATGCAGCTATCCATTGGCCGCTTCCCAATAATCATGTGGGATATTCGGTGCTTTCAGGCATGGTCAATTACATTGGCAATTCGTACATTGGGCTTAGAGGTGTCTCTTTTGTCTGTGCAGTATCCAATCTGATCCTGGTGTACAGGATATGCAAAAGATATTATGCCCACGGCATTGCTTTTAGTGCGATGCTCATTTATGCCTCAATGGAGGTTATAAATGAGTACAGTATTCAGGGGAGGGGTTATACTCTTGGGATAACCTGTTTTCTTGTGGCTGTTTATTCAGCAGGCAAGATATGCAGTGCTGATGAGACTGGGCTTCTTTATTACTGGTTCCTTGGTATTTCTTTTGTGCTGGCACTATATGATGTACCAAGCAATGTATATTTTGTTATCCCTGTGAGTGTTGCCATAGCGGCATATCTGCTTATCAATGCTTATAGGAACGGCGGTGTTCAGGGCTCGGTTACCGCAACTTCTTATTATCGGAAGTTTAACAGATTCTTTGTAGCGGGCATTGTCTCGGCACTTATAACAGTTTTTCTGTATGGGGTTATCTGGCTTGCTATCGGATCCAATCTGCTGGTTAAGACACAGGGAAGTGAATATTTTGGCTTGAGTCATGGAACGGTTCTTCTTAGAAGCCCTATGACATCTCTTTTGACAGGTGCCAGGTACATGCTTGACCAGCCGTATATTCAGAGTCTTCCCCCTGAAGAGTTCAGGGACAGACTATCCGGATGGGTGATCAGCCTTTATGACTATATGCTTCCTGGACTTGCACTTTTGACAGGCATAGTTATTTTGGTAGCTGTTGGTATTTCTTTATACGAGTGTATCAGGCATTTTCTATATTCCAGAACAGCGATAAATGTAATGATCCTAAGTAACGTCATTATCACGGCGGTTATTCTTTTCATTCAACACAAGCTTCCATATCTTAGAGTTTTCAGCTATGGAGCTGTTATAGTGACTCTTTGTTTTTGCACCTGTGTCGAAAGGCTGATAAATGTCACTATAAGGATTTATAACAGACAGATAAAAGGTACAGAGAAGACTGAAAGTAAAGAGTTTGAAGTGGCTGTAAGGGGAGATAATTGGTATTCCGGGATCGGAGTTTATATTCCGGTTCTTTGTGCGATCATTTTGTTTATACTGAGGTTTAACTCCCAAGGCTTTAAGAGCCAGCTGGATGACAGGGAGAATGAACTTATGGGCACCTTATATGTTGCTGGTGTCGAAAAGAGACAGAACATGGCGGTTCTTGACTGCGACCAGCAGTATCTTCTTAAGTTTGGGTGGGATATTGACTGCAAAAAAACTGATGTAACTGATGCAGATTGTGTTATCATAGACAAAAATATGATGACCCCGGGGTATGGCGGTGAGGATTTTTGGAAGTTTTATCAGACCTATGAGACCATTGACTGGGATTATGTGAAATCACTTCGTGCGATCTATGAAAACGAAAGATTTATTTTATATGTTAAATAAGGAGGAGAAGTAAATGGCTATGAATAGTGACAGAGTTTTTAAGGGGCTTCAGCAGGCACCCCACAGAAGTTTGTTTAATGCTTTGGGATTTACTGAGGAAGAGAGAAACAAACCGCTTATCGGTATTGTGAGCTCATATAATGAGATAGTTCCGGGACATATGAACCTTGATAAGATTACAGAAGCAGTCAAGCTGGCTGTTGCAGAGGCCGGTGGTATGCCGGTTGTTGTTCCTGCAATCGCTGTATGTGATGGTATTGCTATGGGCCATATCGGAATGAAATATTCACTTGTAACCAGGGATCTTATAGCTGATTCCACAGAGTGTCTGGCAATTGCCCATGCTTTTGACGGAATGGTATGCATACCTAACTGTGACAAGAACGTTCCCGGACTTCTGATGGCTGCTGCAAGAGTTAATATTCCAACTGTATTTGTTTCCGGCGGACCGATGCTGGCAGGAAGAATTGATGGCCATAAGACATCTCTTTCTTCACTGTTTGAAGCAGTTGGCTCTGTATCTGCAGGCAAAATGACAGAGCAAAAGCTCTGTGAATTCGAAGAGAAGGGTTGTCCTACCTGCGGATCCTGCTCCGGAATGTACACAGCTAACTCCATGAACTGCCTTACAGAGACCATTGGAATGGGACTTCCCGGAAATGGAACCATCCCTGCAGTTTATTCAGCAAGAATAAGGCTTGCCAAGAAGGCAGGTTATGCTGTAATGAACCTTGTTGAGAAGAACATCAGACCAAGAGATATCATGACCAAAGAGGCATTCATGAATGCTCTGACACTTGATATGGCCCTGGGCTGTTCCACAAATACCATGCTTCATCTTCCTGCTATTGCACACGAGGCAGGTGTTGAGCTTAACATGGAGATTGCCAACGAAGTATCTTCAAGAACACCAAATCTTTGCCATCTTGCTCCTGCAGGTCCTACTTACATGGAAGACCTTAATGAAGCCGGCGGTGTTCCAGCAGTTATGTCCGAGCTGGTTAAAAAAGATCTCCTTAACCTTGAGTGTCTTACTGTTACAGGAAAAACCGTAAAGGAGAACATTGAAGGTGCCTTTAATAAGAACCCTGAGGTAATAAGGCCGATTGATAATCCATACATGACTTCCGGCGGAATTGCTGTACTTAAGGGTAACCTTGCTCCTGATACAGGTATCGTTAAGAAATCAGCAGTTGTTCCGGAGATGATGGTTCACGAGGGACCAGCCAGAGTCTTTGACTGTGAGGAAGATGCTATTGAGGCAATTCTTGGCGGTAAGATCGTAGCAGGTGATGTAGTTGTTATCAGATATGAAGGACCTAAGGGAGGCCCGGGAATGAGAGAAATGCTGAATCCCACATCAGCTATTGCCGGTATGGGACTTGGTTCTACAGTTGCTCTTATTACAGACGGCAGATTCTCCGGCGCAAGTCGCGGAGCTTCCATTGGACACGTTTCACCTGAAGCTGCTGTTGGCGGACCTATTGCTCTTGTTGAGGAAGGCGATATCATCAGCATCGATATTCCTAACAACTCCCTTAATGTAAAGATTTCTGACGAAGAGCTTGAAAAGAGAAGACTGAGCTGGAAACCAAGACAGCCTAAGGTTACAACCGGTTACCTCTCAAGATACAGAGAGCTTGTTACCAGCGGAAACAAAGGAGCTATTTTGGAAATTCAGTGAGCATAATAAGCTTATTAATATTTACGAGGAGTATGAAAGATGGTATTAACAGGATCTCAGATTGTTCTCGAGTGTCTTAAGGAACAGGGAGTAGATACTGTATTTGGTTATCCCGGTGGAACAATCCTTAATATCTACGATGAGCTTTACAAACAGAAGGATAATTTCCTTCATATACTAACATCCCATGAACAGGGCGCAGCACATGCTGCAGACGGTTATGCCAGATCTACAGGCAAGGTTGGTGTATGTCTTGCTACAAGTGGTCCCGGTTCAACCAATCTGGTTACAGGAATTGCCACAGCCTATATGGACTCAGTTCCGATGGTTGCCATTACCTGTAATGTCAATCTTCCCCTTCTTGGAAAAGATACGTTCCAGGAGGTGGATATTGCCGGTATTACCATGCCAATAACCAAGCATGGGTACATTGTCAAGGATATCAGGGTTCTTGCGGATACCATCAGAAAAGCCTTTAAAATTGCAAGAACAGGCCGCCCCGGCCCTGTTATCGTTGATATTACCAAGGATGTTACAGCAGCCAGCTGTGATTACAGGCCTGTTTCTATTAGCGAGGAAGAGCCTGATTCATCATTTGGTGATGATGATATCAAGGCTGCTCTTAAGCTTATCAAGGCTTCAAAGAGACCCTACATTTATGTGGGAGGCGGCGCTGTTATTTCCGGTGCTTCAAAAGAGCTTACTCAGTTTGCAGAGCTTATAGATGCACCTGTATGCGATACCCTTATGGGAAAGGGCGCTATGGATGCTGAGCACAGGCTCTATACCGGAATGATAGGAATGCATGGCACCAAGACTTCCAACTTTGGCGTCAGTGAATGCGATCTTCTCATTACCCTTGGAGCAAGATTTTCTGACAGAGTTATTGGTAATGCCAAGACCTTTGCATCTAAAGCCAAGATCCTTCAGGTTGACATTGATGCAGCTGAGATCAATAAAAATATCAGGACTAACGTTTCTGTGATCGGTGACCTTAAACAGGTTCTTCAGGTGTTTAATGAGAACATTGATCAGATGGATCATTCTGAGTGGATAAAAAAGATCTCGGATTATAAAAAGAAATTTCCTCTCAGCTATGAGACAGGCAAGCTTACCTGTCCATATATCATTGAAGAATTGTACAAGCTTACCGGCGGAGATGCTATAATAAGTACAGATGTTGGTCAGCACCAGATGTGGACTGCCCAGTACTACAAGTTCAATAAGCCAAGGACATTCCTTACCTCCGGCGGCCTTGGAACCATGGGCTATGGTCTTGGGGCATGCATTGGAGCTCAGGTGGGCAATCCTGACAAGCTTTGTGTTAATATTGCCGGTGATGGCTGCTTTAGAATGAACATGAATGAGCTGGCCACGGCTTCAAGGTACAATCTTCCGATTGTTGAGATTGTCATCAACAACCATGTTCTTGGAATGGTAAGACAGTGGCAGACACTCTTTTACCAGCAGCATTATTCACAGACAGTATTTGAGGACAAGGTTGATTATTGCAAGGTTGCTGAGGGTCTTGGCTGCGAAGCAATAAGGGTTACCAAGAAGTCAGAGGTAGTTCCCGCACTTAAAAAAGCAATAAAATCCAAAGTGCCGGTTCTTATTGATTGTATAATAGAAGAGGATGACAAGGTATTTCCTATGGTACCTGCCGGAGCATCCATCAGCGAGGCTTTTGACGCATCTGACCTTGCCGGGAAAAAGAAATGATCTAAAGTAAACTATGAGGGGTTTATAGGGGATTATGAAAAAAGCATTTCGCGGCACAGTGATAGGGCTGATAATATCAGTTCTATTGCTTGTCGCAGTATATGTTCTTCTGGGTATGTATTACATGGTTGGCTTTCCTTGCTTTACCTGGGTCAACGGTGTTTACTGTACCGGCAAAACTGTATATGAGGTCAATGAGGAACTTGTCAGGGATAGTGCTTATGACGGCATTGCTATTCTTGATAAGAGCGGAGCAAGGCTCTTTGTGTCCGCATCTGATGTTGACATGACCATTGATTATACGGATTCTTTAAATGAAGTCTTCTACAGCAGAAACCCTTTTGCATGGGGGTTCTATGTCTTTAAAAATCTAAGTCGAGAGTACGAACCCACAGTTTATATCAATAAAGACAAGTTTTTTGCTATTGTATCTGACTGGGAAGTCTTTGTGGACCCTTCAGATCTTGAGTGCAGCATAGAAAAAACCTCAAGTGGCTATCTGCTTGTAAATGGATATGTTCAGGTACCCATCAAAGAAGCAGTTGCCCAGAGGGCCTATGAATGCATGGCAAAAAGAGAGAGCGTTCTTGACCTTACAAACAATGAGGACTGCTACAGCGTAGTTGACCTTAGAAGTAAGGAAAAAGAAAAGGTGGAGCTCTTTTCAAAAATAGACAGGATACAGCAGATGAATCTGTCCTATCAGGTGGGAGGAGATACTGTAACCCTTAACAGCTGCAGGGCAAGTGATTTTATTTTGACTGAAAAGGATCTGGCTGCTGCAAGGGAGGAAAAGGTTAATCCTAAAAAGCCGGGAAGTGGTCTGTTTTTAATTGGCGGAGAGGAAAGGCTCCTCTCAGAAGAAGACCTGAAAATCTTAGAGGGGATAGTTATTGACCAAGAAGGCAATCCTGTAATAAGTGAGAGCAAGCTTTACGCTTTTTTAAAGAACCTTGCGGACAGTCATGACACTTCCTGGATGATGGACAAATACAGGAAGGGAGAAGGGGGAGAAGTAATCGTCAATGATAACAGCAAAGGCGATGGAACTATCTACGATATAGATTCCGAGTTTGAATACTTAAGGGATGCGCTGACTTCAGGTTCACAGCTAAGTGGTGGCAGGACTTTTGCGCTATCAAAGGATGCAGCTGCCTATAATGCCACAGAGCAGCTTGGCAAAACTTACATCGAGGTGAACATGGGTGATCAGGTTCTCCACTACTATGTTAACGGAGAATTGTCCATGGAAATGCCAATTGTAACAGGAAATGTTAACCGGGGAAGAGGAACTCCAACAGGAATTTTTTCTGTATATAATAAGAGATATCACACTTATCTTCGGGGAGTTGATTATGTTTCTTATGTAAATTATTGGCTTGGAGTTCATAAAGGAGTAGGCATCCACGACGCTAATTGGAGAAATAAATTCGGAGATGAAATATATAAATCCGATGGCTCCCATGGCTGTATTAATTGCCCTGAATCCTCTGTTTCTGTTCTATGGGAAGTGGTAGATGTGGGCACTCCTGTTATACTGTATTATTGATAAATATGCTATTAACTGTACGAAATTTGGGTCTGACAATGTGTTTTGTCAGACCCATTTTTATGTTCTAAAAATATTAAATAACAAACATTATTGAATGACGTTATTGACATTTTTTGAACTCTGATTACAATGAAAATTAGTTTAAAAAATTTAGTGATTTAAACTGATGCAGTAATGATTTTTTTGTATATGATAAATCATTCATCAACAAAGCAAGTTATGTAAGGAGGAGATTTAAATTGTCACGAGTTTATAATTTTTCAGCTGGTCCGGCAGTACTCCCGGAAGAGGTGTTGAAACAGGCTGCAGCAGAGATGCTTGATTACAATGGATGTGGTATGTCCATCAACGAGATGAGCCACAGATCCAAAACTTTTGATAGTGTTATTCAGACCGCAGAGCAGGATATCAGAGATCTTATGAACATTCCTGACAATTATAAGGTCCTCTTTTTACAGGGGGGTGCAAGCCAGCAGTTTGCAGCAGTTCCCTTAAATCTCATGAAGAACAAGAAGGCTGGATATATCATCACTGGTCAGTGGGCTAAAAAGGCTTATCAGGAAGCTCAGAAGTACGGAGAAGCAGTAGAACTTGCTTCAAGTGCTGACAAGACTTTCTCATATATTCCTGACTGTTCAGATCTTGATATTGCAGATGACCTTGACTACGTATACATCTGCGAGAACAACACTATTTACGGAACCAAGTTCAAGACCCTTCCAAACACTAAGGGCAAGCTTCTTGTTTCCGATGTTTCTTCATGCTTCCTTTCAGAACCAGTAGATGTTTCCAAGTATGGAGTTATCTATGGCGGTGTACAGAAGAACGTGGGTCCTGCAGGTCTTGTTATCAGCATCATCAGGGAAGATCTCATCACAGATGATGTACCTTCCTATACCCCCACAATGCTCAAGTGGAAGACTCAGGCTGACAACGGATCTTTATACAACACTCCTAACTGCTGGAGTATTTACATGTGTGGTCTTGTATTCAAATGGCTTAAACAGCAGGGCGGCCTTGTGGAGATGAAGAAGAGAAATGAACAGAAGGCTGCGGTTCTTTATGATTATCTTGATCAGAGCAAGATGTTCAAGGGAACAGTAAGACCCGAGGATCGTTCTCTTATGAATGTTCCTTTTGTTACCGATTCAGAGGAACTCAATGCCAAGTTTATCGCTGAGGCAACAAAGGCCGGATTCGTAAGCCTTAAGGGCCACAGAACTGTAGGCGGCATGAGAGCAAGTATCTACAACGCTATGCCGATCGAGGGTGTTAAGAAGCTTGTAGAGTTCATGGATAAGTTCGAAAAAGAGAACGCATAAGAGGGGGATGACAAAATGTACAAGTATAAGTGCTTAAATCCAATTGCCAAGATTGGTCTTAACAATTTCAATGATCAGTATCAGGCTGTTGATAATGTAGATGATGCAGAGGGCATTCTTGTTAGAAGTGCCAACATGCTTGAGATGGAGTTTTCCGATAATCTTCTTGCTATTGCCAGAGCAGGTGCAGGTGTCAACAACATCCCTCTGGACAGATGTGCAGAGAAAGGAATCGTTGTTTTCAATACTCCGGGAGCTAATGCCAACGGTGTAAAAGAGATGGTTCTTGCTGCAATGCTTATTGCTTCAAGAGATATCATCGGCGGAACAGAGTGGGTTAAGGCTAATGCCGGCGATCCTGATATTGCCAAGATCACTGAGAAGGCCAAAAAGAAATTTGCAGGCACTGAGATCTTTGGTAAAAAGCTGGGAATCATCGGACTTGGAGCAATTGGTGTCCGTGTTGCCAATTCCGCAAGACAGCTTGGCATGGAAGTTTATGGCTATGATCCATATCTTTCAATTGATGCAGCATGGAGGCTTTCTTCAGATGTCAAGCACGTCACCAATGTAGATGACATCTATTCCAAATGCGATATCATCACTATCCATGTTCCTGCTCTTGATTCTACCAAGGGTATGATAAACAAAGATGCCATTGCCAAGATGAAGAAGGGCGTAATCCTTATCAACCTTGCAAGAGATATCCTCTGCAACGAGGTTGATGTTCTTGCCGGGATAAATGCAGGCAAGATCAGGAAGTATGTAACAGATTTCCCTAACCCTGTAACTGCAGGCCACGACGGATGTATTGTAATCCCTCACCTTGGAGCATCTACCGAAGAGTCAGAGGACAACTGTGCTGTTAAGGCTGTTCTTGAAATGAAGGATTACCTTGAAAACGGCAATATCAACAACTCTGTGAACCTTCCAAATTGCGACATGGGTGTATGCCATGGACCAAGAGTTGGTATTTTCCACAAGAATGTTGCCAATATGATCGGCCAGTTCACAACAGTATTCGGAAATATGGGCATGAACATCTCAGATATGACTAACAAGTCAAGGGGCGACTATGCTTATACTCTCATTGACCTTGAGGATAAGGTTACAGATGAGATAGTCAAAAAGCTTCAGAAGGTTGAAGGCGTTGTCAGGGTAAGAGTTGTAAGAAGAGACGTTTAAAACAGAAAAAATATAGTAAAATATCAGGAGAGGTTTTGCGGTGCAAGGTCTCTCCTAAATTTTTGCATTCGGAGGATGAAAAATGGCTGATATAAGACCCTTTAAAGCATACAGACCGGCAAAGGAGAAGGTGGACAAAATAGCTGCGCTTCCATATGACGTTTATAACAGGCAGGAAGCAAGAAAAGTTGTTGAAAAAAATCCCGATTCTTTCCTTGCTATTGACCGCCCTGAGACTTTTTTTGATCCGGACCATGACATGTATGCCCCTGAAGTTTATGAGAGAGCAGCAAAAGAGCTGAGGGACAGAATTGAAAAGGGCGATTTTATTCAGGATAAGGACAACTGCTATTACATCTATGAACTCACCTTTAAGGGCAGAAGTCAGACCGGGATAGTTGCTCTTTCATCAATAGATGATTATTTAAACGGTGTTATAAAAAAGCATGAAAACACCAGAGAAGAGAAGGAAAAGGACAGGATAGAACATGTATATACCTGCAAGGCTCAGACAGGGCCTATTTTCCTCTGCTATAGAGAAAACAAGACCATCAGCGAAATTGTTAATAAAGTCAAGAGCGTTGATGAGCCGATCTATGATTTTGTCTCCGAGGGAGATGTGAGAAACCGTGTCTGGCTCATGGAAGATGAAGATGAGAACAACATGATCAGCCGGGTTTTTACAACTATAGACAGCATCTATATCGCGGATGGGCACCACAGATGTGCTTCTGCTGTTAAGGTTGGACTGAAGATGAGACAGGAAGGACAAAACAGCTTAAGGGGAAAACAGCAGTCCGACTATTTTCTGTCAGTTCTTTTTCCGGACAGCGAGCTGATGATCATGGACTACAATAGGGTAGTCAGGGATCTTCACGGTATGTCTGAAGATGAGTTCCTTTTAAAGATTAAAGAAAAGTTTGAGGTTGATGAGGAAAAAGAAGCAGTAAGTCCTTCTAAAAAAGCTGAGTTTGGAATGCTTCTTAATGGCAAATGGTACAGACTTAAGGCTAAAGAGGAGCTTCTTAAGGATGATGCGGTTGAGGGCCTTGATGTATCTATACTGCAGAATGAAGTTCTTTTCCCTCTTCTTGGAATTGAAGACCCAAGAACAGACAAGAGAATCGACTTTGTCGGAGGCATCAGAGGCCTTTCTGAGCTTGAGAGGCGTTGCAAGGATGATATGTGTCTTGCTTTTTCTATGTATCCAACATCCATTTCCGAACTCTTTGAGGTGGCGGATGCAGGAAGGCTCATGCCTCCCAAGTCTACATGGTTTGAACCTAAACTTCTTAGCGGCTTATTTATACACGACATTTGTGGTAAGATATAAATATACTGTTAATAAATGGAGGGATAACCGTGAATAATAAACTGTACAAGATGATGAACTGGCCTGAGATTGAAGAGATCATTTATTCTGATGGTGATGATCCCCACAGAATCCTTGGAGCCCATAAGGTAGGCAGTAGCTATCTTATCCAGGCTTTCTATCCGGACGCCATGTCCATCAAGGTTTATATTGAGAACAGCAAAAAGAGCTATGAGATGGAGCTGGCAGATGAAGCAGGGTTCTACGCTGTTTTAGTTCCATATGTTGACAAGCTTAAATATCATCTGCTTATAACAGATGCTGACGGAGTTGAGACTAAGCTCTATGACCCTTACGCGTTTGGCCCTCTTATGGACAGGGAGGATTTCATCAAGCTTGGAAGCGGGATACATTATAAGATCTATGAAAAGCTTGGTGCACATCCCATGAAGAGAAATGGCATCGAGGGCTGTGAGTTTGCAGTTTTGGCACCTTCAGCTGCAAGAGTCAGCGTTATTGGTGATTTCAACAACTGGGACGGCAGGATCTGCCAGATGCACAGGCTTGATCCCATTGGTGTTTTTGAGATATTTATTCCGGGAGCCAAGGTTGGAGATGGCTACCAGTTTGAGATAAAAACAAGAAACGGTCTTATTTTAAAGAGGCCTGATCCCTATGCTGTTAGTTCCAAGGGGGAAAACGGGGTTATTTCCGTTATTTCAAAGGTTGGAACAATTGGCTGGACTGATGAGAAGTGGATCGCAGCTAGAAAGAACCTCAACCTTGATGAAGATCCCATCTCCATTTGCGAGATCTCTCTGGAAGCTTTTGCCGGAAGACATGAGGGCAGGAGCACCATGGAGGAGATTACCGGCGATGTGCTTGAATATGTAAAGAACCATGACTTTAATACCATTGAACTAATGCCTGTAATGAAGCATGTTCCGGGACATTTTTATCACATCCTCGATTTCTTTGCTCTGGATGATATTTACGGTTCTACTGAGGATTTCATGAAGTTTATTGATGCCTGTCACGCTGCAGGGATCCGTGTAATTCTTGACTGGGTTCCAACATTCTTCCCTAAATCCTCCTGCGGACTTAGCGATTTTGACGGCAGAAGCCTTTATGAGTATTCTGACCCAAGGATTGGAATCCACCCCAAGTCCGGAGATCTTATTTTTGACTATGGAAGAAAAGAGGTAACCAACTTCCTTATATCCAATGCCATTTACTGGATAGACAACTTCCATATTGACGGAATCAGGACTTCTGATATTTCAAGGATCCTTTACCTTGATTATGACAGAAAGCCCGGAGAGTGGATGCCAAATATCTATGGCGGAAATGAGAACCTTGAAGCTCTTGAGTTCCTCAAACAGTTTACTTCTGTAATCCACAAGAACTATCCGGGTACTATTCTTTTCACAAAAGAGACCGCCTGCTGGCCTCATGTCACCGAAGATATTGATGAGGGTGGCCTTGGCTTTGACTTTAAGTGGAACAATGGATGGACCAGGGATTTCCTTTCCTATATGGAAAACGATCCTCTGTTCAGGGCGGGGCATCACGACGAAGTGACCTTCAGCCTTATCTACAGCTACACTGAACGTTTTGTTCTGGCTTTTACTCATGAGGATGTTGAAAAAGGCCTTGAGGGACTTTATTATCGCATGCCCGGTGATTCTTTCCAGAAGATGGCTAACCTGCGCCTGGCAGTGAGCTATATGATGGTACATCCCGGAAGAAAGCATCTGTACATGGAGCCTGATGCCCTTACTGTGGACCAGTCTGTATTTGTTGAGAACATGATCAAGGATCTCAACGAGCTCTACTACAAAAAGCCTGCGCTTCATGCTCTTGACAGCAATGACTCAGGCTTTGAATGGATCAATGTCCTTGCGTCTGACGAGTGTATGCTTGCTTTTGTGAGAAAGACTGAAAATGACAATGAGATGCTGGTTGTGGTTGCCAATATGGCCGGCGTTGAGAGAGAGTTTGAGATTGGCGTTCCTGCAGACGGCCGCTACCTTGAGGTATTCAACTCCGATAACACAAGCTATGGCGGAAGCGGAATGGTCAACACCGGCAGGAGAGAAGCAAGGCGCAAGGAAATGGACGGAAGGGATTATTCTATTTCCCTTAACATGGCGCCTGTATCGCTGGCAATTTTCTCCTTCACTCCTTATACCGAGCAGGAAAAGAAGATCCGTGCCATCAAGGAAGAGGAAGAGATAAAGAAAGAGAAGGAGAAGCAGGAGCGCCTTGCTGCTCTTAAACAAAAGCAGACCCTTGAAGAAGAGAGGCTTCTAAAGGAGCTAAAGCTCAAGTATGAAAAAGAACTTATGGAGCAGGAGAAGGCTATCGAAGAAAAATACGAGAAGATTGAGGAAGAGAGGATCTTCAGTATTGTTTCGGAGGAAGCCATAAAGAGTGTTTCAAAGAAGGCTCCGGTGGCAAAAAAGACTGCAACAAAAAAAGCACCTGCTAAAGGAACTTCTACAGCAAAAAAGACAGCAAATAAAAAAGTCTCTCCCAAGAAGAACCCTTCCAAATAATTGCTGTAAATTTTAAGTTGTAAAACTCTGATTATGATTTTATAATGATTAAGTTGCTGCTAATGAGGATTCCACCTGATTGTGGAATCCTTGGAGCAGCTTCTTATCCGGTATGCTGGAATAGCGCAGTCGGTAGCGCAACTGATTCGTAATCAGTAGGTCGAGGGTTCAAGTCCCTTTTCCAGCTCTTTATATGCGGATAGAGACAACAAAAATCTTTTGTTGTCTCTATTTTTTATGGTATAATAATATGTCGAATTATTTTGTATGCATCGAAATATAATTACAATTCGGTGCGGAGAGGGTATAACCATGAAAGAATTAAAAGATTATGTACGTACTATACCGGATTTTCCTGAGAAAGGTATAATGTTCAGAGATATTACCTCTGTTCTTCAGGATGCCGAGGGGTTCAAGCTTGCTATCGATCAGATGCAGGATCTTGTAAAAGACCTTGATTTTGATGTAGTACTTGGAGCTGAGTCAAGAGGATTTATTTTCAGTGCTCCTATTGCATATAACAGAGGTAAGGCTCTTGTCCCTGTTAGAAAGAAGGGAAAGCTTCCTTGCGAGACAGTTGAAGTTTCCTATGATCTAGAGTATGGCCAGGCTACACTTGAGCTTCATAAGGACTCAATTAAGCCTGGACAGAAAGTTCTTCTTGTAGATGACCTTATGGCAACAGGCGGAACAATCGAAGCTATGATCAAGCTGGTTGAGATGCTTGGCGGCGAGGTTGCAGGTATTCTTGTTCTTATGGAACTTAAGGGACTTAAGGGAAGAGAGAGACTTAGTAAGTACAGGTTAGACGCAGCACTTAGTTACGAGGGGAAGTAACAATAAATGTCACAACACTTTGACGACGGAAAAATTGAAGCAATCCCTGAGTTTCAGTCCCCTGAGAGCCTTTATCAGGATCTTATTGCCAGAGTTAAAAAGTACCACCCATCTGACGATATTTCCCTGATCGAGAAGGCTTACAATCAGGCGGCTACTGCTCATGAGGGACAGCTGCGCAAATCCGGGGAACCTTATATCATCCATCCCCTTTGCGTAGCTATTATCCTTGCTGATCTTGAAATGGACAAAGAGACCATTGCAGCAGGGCTTCTTCATGATGTCGTTGAAGATACCATCTGTACCAGAGAAGAAATAGAAGAGTGCTTTGGAACTGACGTAGCTCTTTTGGTTGACGGTGTTACTAAACTGACCGCTCTGCAACTTACTTCAGACAACACAGGTAAGACCCCTGAGCAGCTTGATATGCAGGCTCAGAATCTTCGTAAGATGTTCCTGGCAATGGCCAAGGATATCAGGGTAATACTTATTAAACTTGCGGACAGACTGCACAATATGCGTACTCTTGAGCACATGCCTCCAGAGAAACAGCTAAGGATCGCTCAGGAGACGCTTGATATTTATTCTCCTATTGCAGGAAGACTCGGTATCAGCAGGATCAAGGTAGAACTTGATGATCTTTCCCTTAAATATCTTAAACCGGATGTTTACAGGGATCTGGCTGAAAAGGTTGCTGTCAGAAAGAGTGAGCGTGAGAGATATGTTGAGGAGATCTGCGAGAATGTCAGAATAAATATCGCAGAAGCCGGCATTAAGGGCGAAGTAAACGGAAGAGTCAAGCACTTTTTCAGCATCTACAAGAAGATGCGTAATCAGAATAAAACACTGGATCAGATATATGATCTGTTTGCAATCCGTATCATTGTTGATACGGTCAAGGACTGCTACGCGGCCCTGGGTGTTATCCATGAGCTATATAAGCCTATTCCTGGCAGATTCAAGGATTACATTGCCATGCCCAAGCCCAATATGTACCAGTCCCTTCATACAACCCTTATAGGCCAGACGGGACAGCCTTTTGAGATCCAGATCAGAACCTATGACATGCATAGGGCTGCTGAGTACGGTATCGCTGCCCACTGGAAATATAAGGAGTCTTCTGATGGCAAGAAGGCTGATAACGGCGAAGAAGAAAAGCTCATATGGCTCAGGCAGATACTTGAGTGGCAACAGGATCTTTCCGATAACCAGGAGTTCATGAGCCTTTTAAAGAGCGACCTTAACCTTTTCTCTGAGGATGTTTACTGCTTTACTCCAACCGGAGAAGTTAAGAATCTTCCTGCAGGTTCAACACCTATCGATTTTGCCTATAGCATCCATTCGGCTGTTGGTAATAAGATGATAGGCGCCAAGGTCAATGGCAAGCTGGTTCCTATTGATTACAAGATCCAGAACGGTGACAGGATTGAGGTTGTAACCAGCCAGAATTCCAAGGGGCCAAGCCGCGACTGGCTTTCAATTGCCAAGTCTACATCCACCAAGAACAAGATCAATCAGTGGTTCAGACATGAACTTAAAGAAGAAAATATCATCAAGGGCAAGGAACTTCTCATAGAATATTGCAAGAGTAAGGGCCTTGATTATTATTCCATAGCAAAGCCTGAATATCAGGCTATTGTTACAAGAAAATACGGCTTCCATGAATGGGATGCTGTGCTTGCAGCTGTTGGCCATGGCGGTCTTAAGGAAGGTCAGATAATCAATAAGATATTGGAGCTTGGTGACAAAGAGCACAAGCGCAATATCACTGATGAAGAGGTTCTTGCTGCTGTTGCAGAGTCCAATGTGACACCTCAGGTTTCAGGCTCTGACAACGCGATCATTGTTAAGGGTGTACATGACGTTGCTGTAAGATTTTCTAAGTGTTGTAATCCTGTTCCGGGAGATGATATCTGCGGATTTGTCACAAGGGGCAGAGGGGTTTCAATCCATAGAAGAGACTGCATAAATGTAGTCAAGATGCAGGAAGAAGACAGGACCAGACTTATTGAAGCGAGATGGCAGGCTGACTCCGGAGCAAGCGGTGGCAAGTATGCTGCCACTATCAAGATCTTTGCCAATAACAGAAGCGGTCTTCTTGCTGATGTTTCAAGAGCTCTTACAGAAAAAGATATTGATATCCTTTCCATGAATACCCGTACCAGCAAGCAGGGCCTTGCTACCATGGAGACTTCATTCCAGGTTACTTCAAGGGATCAGCTTCGGGATATCGTCGACAAGATAAGACAGATTGACAGCGTAATTGATATAGAGAGGACTACGGGCTGATGGCTGAAACTAAGGTTGGAATGTTCACTTTGGGAATGGTTGGTACCAACTGCTACTTTGTTTTTAAAGAGGATGTCACTGACGAGGAGGGCAACAGACACTGCATCTTCTTTGATCCTGCAGACAGAGGGGCAAGGATCTTTGAGACCCTTAAGGAGAATCATATCGTTATTGATCTGATTCTTTTGACCCATGGACATTTTGATCACATTGGCGGAGCAAAAGAACTGATGGACCTGTCAGGAGCAAGGCTTGGATGCCTTAGGGAAGAAGAGGCACTCTGCAAAGATCCTTTCCTTAATCTGGGTAACAGCTATGGCATGGATCTGTCTGTGACACCTGATTATCTTTACAGAGACGACGAGGAGATAAGCGCTGCAGGCCTTAAGTGCAGAGTCTTAAAGACTCCGGGACACACCTCGGGAAGTTGCTGCTATTATTTTGAGGATGACGGTATCCTTATCAGTGGAGATACACTTTTTGAGGAATCTGTTGGAAGAACGGATTTCCCAACCAGCTCCACAAGCGAACTGATAAGATCTGTTAAAGATAAGATATTTGTTCTTCCGGATGAAACTTTAGTTTACCCCGGCCACGGGGAGATGACCACGGTAGGTCATGAAAAACAGTACAACCCATTTATAATTTAGACTAATGCAGATTATTTATATTAAAGAAGACAGGTTTCAATATGATGTACACTCCCTTTACAAGGCTTTTTATCCCGGCGAGGAGATAAGGGTCATTGTAGGTGATAAGGGAGCGAATCCTGATAAAGAAGCTGATATTACACAGGATGATGAGATATCCTTTGTTGATGTTAATACCGGCAAAAATGATCTAAAAAAGAAGATTTATCTTGAACTTTCCCAAAAGACCGGTAAAAGTCTCCCCTGGGGAGATCTTACCGGTATCCGTCCTACAAGAATAGCAATGAACCTCCTTGAGGAGGGTAAGTCTGATGAGGAAATAGCTGACTATATGAGAAATACTTATCTTGTCAGTGATGAGAAAATTTCCGTCAGCATAGAAATAGCTAAAAGGGAAAAAGAGATACTTAAGGATATAGACTATCTTAACGGGTACAGCCTGTATATCGGTATTCCTTTCTGTCCCACAACTTGTCTTTACTGTTCCTTTACTTCATATCCGATAGGCGCATACAAGAATATTGTTGATGATTACATAGCCTGCCTTGAAAAAGAAATTGACTATGTGGCAGAAAATTTTAAGGGCAAGACCCTGGATACAGTGTATATTGGCGGCGGAACACCTACAACCTTAGAGCCTGACCAGATAAGGCGTCTGATAGGTTATCTCAGGGAAAAAGTTGATCTGTCACATGTAAAAGAGTTTACTGTGGAATCCGGAAGGCCTGACTCAATTACAAGAGACAAGCTTAAGGCCATGAAGGAGATGGGGGTTACCAGGATCTCTGTCAATCCTCAGACCATGAGTAATGAGACCTTAAGGCTCATAGGAAGGCAGCACACTGTAGAGCAGCTAGTTGATGCGTTTAAGATGGCAAGGGAAGAGGGCTTTGACAACATCAACATGGATACAATCCTTGGTCTTCCCGGTGAAACTGCTGAAGATGTGGCTCATACCATAGAAGAGATAAAAAAGCTTGATCCCGATGACCTTACCGTACATTGCCTAGCAATCAAGCGCGGTTCCAAGCTTTTTGAAGTTATTAGGGAGAAAGAACTTTCGGAAAATCTCAAGATCCCTATGCTGGATACCATGTCCGATATAGAGAAAATGGCTGAAATTGCAGCCTGCGGTGCTAAGGAAATGGGTCTTGAACCCTATTATCTGTACAGGCAGAAAAATATCAGCGGCAATTTTGAAAATACCGGATATGCAAGAGCCGGAAAAGCAGGTATATACAATATTCTGATCAATGAGGAAGTTCAGTCCATCGTTGCTCTCGGTGCAGGTACTGTAACAAAGAGAGTCTATAACGAGGGCGGAAGAATAGAGAGATGCGACAATGTTAAGGATGTTAAGCTGTACATGGATAACATCCGGGAAATGATTGACAGAAAGAAGAAGCTCTTTGAGTAAGCAACGCGGATTAAAAAACATACTATGTATCATAGCGATAGTTCTTTTCCTGTGTGGCTGCGCCGCTCCTGTTGGTGATGGAAAGCCGCTTCAGGGTGAGCAGAATGATGAGAGTATTGAGGCCTTTGCAGATGCAGAGTCCTCTGATACTGATGCCACCTTATCTGAAGATGATTCAGGCGTCATATATTCATTTGACAAACCTCATCATCCTTTTGGTGCAGGTGTGTTTTCCTTCGATCATCTTGCGGATGATGACGATATTGAATGTCTTGTAGCTAATAACATCACGGAGATATACCAGTTTTTTAAGCCTGAATACTCTGATGAAGATATTATCTCTTTTCTCTCAAGAATGGCGGACAGGGGAATTGATGTTTACGTTCTTGACGGAGAACCCGGATGGGCCTATAGGGATAATTATCATGACATGGAAAGCGTCATAGACAGGGTGGCTTATATCAATAACTATGTCAGCAGAAGAGATGCTATCTGCGGAGTAGTATATGATATTGAGCCATACGTTCTTGATAAGTGGCACAGCACCCCGCAGCTGATCATGGATGAGTATGTTCAGAATATTGAAGCGGCAAGAAAAAAAATAGAAAACAGACAGTACAATATTGAGATGTGCGTCTGCGTTCCTTATTCTTTTGATCTTATAGGCTATGAGGATCACTTAGACAGTCTTATCAAAAACTCCGACCAGGTCTTTGTTATGAATTACAACAAGCAGGATGAGATAGAAAATATCCGTGCTGAGCTGGAGATTGCAGGTGAGTATAATAAGAGGATAGTGACTGTTTATGAGATCAAGCCGGGACTTCTTTCCCAGACCAATAACAGTGTAACGTATTATAAAGATGGACTTGGCGCCGTAGGAAGCAGCTATGACAAGCTTCTTAAGGCTTATGATGGAAAGAAGATAGGTATAGCCTATCACAATCTTGATTATCTTAAGGTTTTGAGTTTGGAAGAATGATTAACCGTTCTTTATTTGACTAAATGTTTGTTTGAGTGCTTTTGGAGGAAACTACATTTTTTGAGTCAGTGCCCCAGTTTCCACAATTTTTATATAGTTTTAATTGATTATAGTTGTGCAATATGCTATACTATGTTAACATTATGACATATTGCGCAGATTTATAAGATTATGCAATGTCGAAGGAGGAAACTTTATGTTATTTCAACTCTACGGTAGTAATGCTTCAATGCATCTTATCGGTTGGGTAATGGTGTTTGTGGGACTTATTCTCATGAACGAGATTGGTCGTAGGACCAAGGCAGGCGGAATGATCGTATTCGTTGTCATTCCTACAATTCTTACAATTTATTTCATTCTTGCTCATCTTGGAATGTTCGGTGGCAAGGCTAATCCTACAGTTGCTTATATGGATGGCTGGTTCCACTACTTTAAGCTCTATGCTGCAGATATAGGCTGCGTAGGCTTCATGATGATCAAGTACAAATGGGGCATTGGCAAAGAGAAATGGTTCAAG